>ERZ889217.380-NODE-380-length-28054-cov-10.477696_pt1 | contig 28054 bp, 14 predicted proteins | sample MGYA00521098_ERZ889217 | MGnify/ENA primary metagenome ERZ889217 (study PRJEB32303, sample SAMEA104408613) | aquatic metagenome | biome: Brackish water; feature: Pelagic; material: water | place: Baltic Sea | collected 2014-06-10T22:04:00 | depth 2,362 m ... | reverse complement strand
AGCTGGAACCTTTGCTGGAGGCGTTGCCCCAAGGTCAGCCCCGGCGGGTGTTGCTTGAGGTCACCTCGATTGAGCAAGCCCTGAGCCTGGGGCAGCATCACGATCTGGGGCAGCACCACGATATTGCCGGCCTTGTGGTGAGGGGTCAGGAATGTGGTGGCTGGACCGGAGAGGATAGTTCATTTATACTATTTCAGCGGCTGCTGACGGGTCAGTCTCTACCCCTCTATGTCCAGGGAGGAGGTGGCCCCCAGGTGGCAGCTGCCTGTCGAGGCCTGGGGGCAGCGGGCGTGGTGCTGGACGACCAGCTTTGGCTGATGCCCGAGTCCCCGCTTCCTGAGCCCTGGCAAGTTTTGCTCCGTTCGCTGACCGGGCAAGAGGCAGTGGCCCTGGGCGAACGGGTGGGGCGTGGCTGTCGCGTGCTGGTGCGCCCGGGAATGGCGGCTGTGACACAGCTCAAGGCTTTGGCTGAGCAGATAGAAGTCGATCTAGGGGCTGGGGACGAGGCTGCCCAGCGCTGGTACCAGCAAGCAAGCATCTTTCTGGGTTGGGGCAATCCCGAAACCAACGCCTGGCCCATGGGCCAGGGGGTGGGGCTGGCAGCCTCATTGCGCAGGCGTTTCGGCAGCACGGGGAACCTTATTCGTTCAATTTTGGCCGACAGTGGCAAGCAGGTGCGCTTGGCCCACGACTTGCAACCCCTGCGGGCCGGGGCTCCGCTGGCGGTCTCCCACGGCACTCCTTACCCGATTGTGCAAGGGCCGATGACGCGGGTGAGCGACACGGCGGAGTTTGCCAATGCTGTGTCCCTGGCGGGGGCGCTGCCGCTGCTGGCCCTGGCGATGATGCGGGGCAGTCAAGTGCGCGATCTTCTCAATCGAACCCAGGCGTTGTTGGGAGATCGCCCCTGGGGTGTGGGGCTGTTGGGATTTGCCCCGAAATCGTTGAGGGATGAGCAGATCGAGGCCATCTACGCGGCCAAGCCCCCCTTTGCCCTGATCGCCGGTGGGCGACCTGACCAGGCGGCGGCCTTTGAGAAGGAGGGGATTGCCAGCTATTTGCATGTCCCGTCACCTGTGCTGCTCAAGTTGTTTTTGGAGCAAGGGGCGCGCCGGTTTGTGTTTGAGGGCCGCGAGTGCGGGGGCCATGTCGGCCCTCTGAGCAGCTTTGTGCTCTGGGAGAGCATGGTGGACACGTTGCTGAGCGAGGTGGAGCCGGACCATGGCTCCGAGATTCACGTGTTGTTTGCTGGAGGCATCCACGACAGCTGCTCAGCCGCCTTCATTTCCGTGCTAAGCGCACCCCTGGCCCAGCGGGGGATGAAGGTGGGCGTGTTGATGGGCACTGCCTATCTGTTTACCCATGAGGCTGTGGACTGCGGCGCGATCTTGCCGAGTTTTCAGGAGCAGGCGCTGCGCTGCGATCACACCGTCAACTTGGAGACGGGGGTAGGTCACGCCAGCCGATGTGCGGTTACCCCCTTTGCAGACGAGTTCTATTCCGCCCGGAGGGCCATGCTGGCGGCAGGGGATTCCGCCGAGGAAATCAAGGACGCCCTGGAGGCCCTGACCCTGGGGCGGCTGAGGCTTGCCTCCAAAGGACTCGTGCGCGAAGACGATGGGGTACTGACAGCCGTTGATGCACCACGTCGCCATCGCGATGGCATGTACATGATTGGGCAGGTAGCCACCCTGCGAAACCAGGTGATCAGCGCAGAGCAGTTGCACCAGGAGATGGTCGATGGGGCGGCCCATTGGCTGAATCGGGGGCGGCCCGCCCATCAGCACCGGGCCGAGTACGGGCCAGATCGCCCCTCCGACATCGCCGTCATCGGCATTGGCACCCTCCTGCCTGATGCCCAGGAGCCCCAGGATTACTGGCTCAATATTCTCAACAAGGTCGATTCGATCCAAGTAATCCCGGCCAACCGCTGGGACTGGCGGCTCTATTTTGATGCCGACCCCCAGGCCCGCGACCGGATTTACTCCAAGTGGGGCGGCTTTCTCGACGATGTGCCCTTCGACCCGCTGCGGTTTGGCATCCCTCCGAAGTCGCTGAAGTCCATTGAGCCCTTACAGCTGTTGGCCCTGGAAGTGGTGCGGCGGGCGCTGGAGGACGCGGGCTACGCCACCGCTGAGTTTGATCGAGAGAACACTTCAGTCATTTTGGGGGCGGGGGGCGGCCTTGCCGACCTGGGGCAGCAGTACGCCACCCGATCAGAAATTCCCCGCTATGTGGAAAATCCAGACGAGGGCGTATGGGATCGCCTGCCGGAGTGGACTGAGGAGTCATTCCCGGGGGTATTGCTCAACGTGATTGCAGGCAGGGTGGCCAACCGATTTGATTTGCGCGGCACTAACCACACTGTCGATGCTGCCTGTGCCTCCTCCCTGGCCGCCATTGATCTGGCGGTCAAGGACTTGGAAAGTGGCCATAGCAATATGGCCATTGTCGGTGGAGTAGATACAATCCAGAGTCCGTTTGCGTTCTACTGCTTCAGCAAGTCCCAGGCCCTATCGCCCCGGGGTCGCTGCCGGAGCTTTGACCAGTCTGCCGATGGCATCGCCATCAGTGAGGGGCTGGCGGTGGTGGTGTTGAAACGGCTGGGTGATGCGGAGCGCGATGGAGATCGCATCTACGGGGTGATCAAGGCTGTGGGGGGCTCCAGCGACGGCAAAGCCCTTGGCATGACCGCCCCGCGGCCCGAAGGGCAGATGCTTGCTCTAGGAAGGGCCTACGGCAAAGCTGGCTTTGCCCCCAGCACACTGGGTTTGTACGAAGCCCACGGGACCGGCACGGCGGTGGGCGATCGCGCTGAGCTGGAAACTTTGGTCACCACCATGAATGAGCACCAGGCTCATCCAAAGGCCTGCGTCCTGGGGTCGGTCAAGACCATGATCGGCCATACGAAATCTACCGCTGGCGTTGCTGGTCTGGTGAAAGCGGTGCTTGCCCTGCACCACAGGGTGCAGCCCCCCCACGCCAACGTGGAGCAGCCCCTGGCCCCCATCACCGATCCCAGTAGCCCTGTTTATCTGCTGAGGGAGGCGCGGCCCTGGATCGCCCATCCCGACTATCCTCGGCGTGCTGGTGTCAGCGCCTTCGGCTTTGGAGGCACAAACTTCCATGCTGTGTTGGAAGAATATGCTGCTGCCTCGGTGAAGCCACAGGGGGCCGACCGTTGGCCCTGCGAATTGCTGATTTTGCGAGCCGCCAGCAAGTCTGCCCTGGTGGAGGAGATTGAACGGTTGCGGCGTGCTCTGGTCACAGGCGCACGTCCCCGTCTGGTCGACCTGGCCTTTAGCTATATCCATCGTGCTCAGGCTCGCCAGGCCGACACTGCTTGCCTGGCCTTGGTGGTAGAGAGCCTGGAGCAGCTGGCAGCAGCTCTGGAGCTCATTCTTAACCATCTTCGACAAGAACAGAGTCTCCCCCTGCCGCCTTATATTTTCCTGGGGTTAGAGGCGGCGATCAAAAAGCAGAGCATTGCCTTTTTGTTTCCAGGCCAAGGGTCGCAGTATCCAAACATGGCCCGTGAGGTTGCCTTGTACTGCCCAGAAATGAGGCAATCGATAGAGTTTGCCGATCGCTGCCTTGATGCCGATCAGCTAGGGGGGCGACTGAGTTCGTTTATCTATCCCCCCGCCAGCTATTCAGACCAGGAAGAAGAGGAGTTTCGCCTGCGGCTGACTAACACCCAGATTGCTCAGCCAGCCCTTGGTGCTATTGCGGCTGGATATATCGACCTTGCCGCTCGGCTAGGGCTTACACCTGCGATGACCTGTGGCCATAGCTACGGCGAGTATGTGGCGCTGTACTGCGCAGGGGTTCTGTCGCGGGAAGACCTTCTGAACCTCTCTGCTACCAGGGGCCGGGTGATGGCCATGGCCTGCGCTGACTCCAATGGCACCATGGCAGCAGTGCAGGCGGCTCGGGAAGATCTGATGCCGCACTTGGACGGGTTTGGGCAGGTTGTGATTGCAAACCACAATTCACCCAGCCAGTCGGTGATCTCTGGCCCCTCCCAGGCAATCAATGAAGTGATGGACAATCTCAACAAAGCTGGGATTTTGGCCCGCCTACTGCCTGTCGCGGGGGCCTTTCACTCGCCGCTGGTGGCCTCAGCCCAGGATGGAATGGAGGCTCACCTGGCGACAGCGGAGCTGCGCTTGCCTGCAATTCCGGTCTACGCCAATGCGACGGCAAGTCCCTACGCCGCCGAACCCGATGCTATTCGCCAGCAGTTGTCCCACCACCTCACTTCGCCAGTCAACTATTTAGGCCAGATTGAGGCTATCTATGAGGCAGGTGCAAGGGTATTTATTGAGCTTGGTCCCAAGAGTGTGCTGACCAAACTGGTTGCCCAAATTCTAGAGAAACGACCTTACACCGCAGTCTCCCTGGATGGTCAAGGTGGAAATCTCAGCGGTTTTTTGGCCGCTCTGGGCCAGCTCAGCACCCAAGGGGTTGGACTCCAGCTGCTTACTCTGTTCGACGGCCGCGACGTGGCCCGACTGGATCCCGATCGGCTTGATCAGTATCAGAATCCATCGCTCCCCCGCAGTGCCTGGTTAGTGAACGGTGGGAATGCCCGGCCTCAAGGCATGGCGGTGGGCCACACCGGCAAGCTGCCGCCACTGACGTTTCAGACAAAGGTCTCCGCAGCGGCACCCCCAGTTCCCCAGCCGGCGACACCGCCCCTTGTCGTATCACCCCTTGAGTCAGAGGCCGGCACCAAGTTATTGACGAACATCTACGGAACCCCGAATCTCTCCGTTACCCCAAGCCAATCATCCCCCCAGCCCCATCCAATGACCTACTCCGACCAGCCCGCTGTGCCATCCATCCCAGATCCAATCCTGGTGGCCTACCAAGCCCACCAAGCCACCATGTTTCAGTTCCTCGCGGTGCAGGAGCGAGTGGTAAGCCATTTTTTAGAGTGCCAAAGCGGCCGAATGGGTTCTCAAACATCTGCTGTGCCTCCTGGTGTACCTCATCAGGTTCAGTCCTTGGCGATGGCACCTCCCCCTCCTTCCTCGATGGCAGCGGTCCCGGTGCCTGCCCCAGCCACTGTGCCCCCGGCTCCGCTTCCCGGTTCCCCTCAACGCTTCTCCTCCTCTCCTGAGGTAACAGTTCAGAATGACGTCGCCCTGAACCCTGCCAGCCCCAAGGGCATCAGTCAGAACGGCTCCATCCAAAATGGCAAGAGCCCGAGCAATGCGGTTGAGGCTGGGGCAGACCATCCCCCCGCATCTGCGTCCGCTCCCGCACCAGCTCCGGCCCGGGATGAGCTGCTGCGACAGCTGTTGGATCTGGTCAGCGATCGCACCGGCTACCCCACCGACATGCTGGGCCTCGACCAAGACCTCGAAGCTGAGCTAGGCATCGACTCCATCAAGCGGGTAGAAATTCTTGGGGCCATGCAAAAGAACCTCGGGGCTGATCTGGCAACCCTTGTGCAGCAGGACATGGAAGCCCTCACTCGGGTAAAGACCCTGAATGGCCTGATCGACCGACTGCTGAGGGCTCTGCCTGCGCCTTTGCCTCTGCCGGAGCCGGAAGTCGTTTCTACCCCAGCGGCAAACACCGAACTGGTTCCTGCGGCAGGGATGGATCGAGCCCAGCTGCTTTCTACGCTGCTCGAACTCGTCAGCGATCGCACCGGTTACCCCACCGACATGCTGGGCCTCGACCAAGACCTGGAGGCCGAGTTAGGCATCGACTCGATCAAGCGGGTAGAGATTCTGGGCGCTTTGCAAAAGACACTGCCCCCTGCACTTGGGGAGCTGTTTCAGCAGCAGATGGAGCAGATGACACGCACCAAGTCGCTCAACGCCCTGGTGGACCAGCTGATGGCCCTGGCCTCAATCACCACCCCGGAGTCCCGCCTGGGAAAGCCGCCGTTGCCGCAGTCAGTCTCCCCCGCTACGTAATGCGGGGGGTGCCAGCTCCTTTGGAGTCCGGCCCACGACCAACTCTGCAGGGGCTTTACCTGGTGGTGCCTGACCAGGCCTTGGCTCCCGAATTGATCAAGCGCCTGGAGCAGATTGGGGTCACTCTGGCCCTTTTGCCCCCAGCTCTGCTCAACGACCTAGCCCAACTGCGGCAGACCGTTGATCAGTGGCGGCAGCGCTGCGGCCCGGTGGCGGGTCTGGTGCTTTTATCTGCTCTCGATGCCCAGGCACCCGATTCTCTGAGCACCTGGCGGCAACAGACGCAGACGCATATCAAGGGAGTTTTTCAACTCTTGCAGCTATGCGCCTTCGACTATTCCCAGGCAAACCAAGACGAACTATTTCGCATCGTGGCAACATCTCAGATGGGGGGATGCTTTGGCCGCGATCACAACCTCACCCTCCAGGGACTGGCCGGAGGTGGCTACACAGGAATGTTGAAATGCCTGATGGCCGAGGCGACACAGGTGCAGGCAAAGGCCATTGATTTGGATCCTGCTCTCTCAGCAGTTCAGGGTGCTGACATTGTGCTGGCTGAGCTGCTTGCCCCGGGTCGGTTGGAGGTTGGTTATCCTGGCGGGCAGCGCACAGTCTTTTCCACCGTAGAGGCACCCTTGCCGGAGACCCAGCAGGGTTCTCTAGCCATTAATAAAGACTGGGTGGTGTTGGTAACCGGAGGAGCGCGTGGCATCACCTCTGAGGTGCTGACCGAGTTGGCCCCCTACGGACTGCGACTGGTGCTGGTTGGAAAATCACCCTTGCCTGGTTCAGAGCCAACTGACACCGAGGGCATCGAAGAGGAGACCCTGCTGCGGAAGGCTCTGATTCTGCGCATGCAGGCCCAACAGTCCCTATCCGGGCAGGAGCCGCCTCGGCTTCTGCCCGCCGAGATCAACAACCAGATTCAAGCGTTGAGGCGCGATCGCGCTGTAAGGCAAAACCTGGAGAGGCTTCGGCAGCTTGGGGCTGAAGTTGAATATCACTCCGTAGACTGTCGTGATGGGGCAAGCCTTGGTCAGCTCGTAGACGATCTCTACATGAACTACGGCCGTATTGACGCCGTAATCCATGGGGCGGGCATCATCGAAGACAAACTGATTGCTGACAAGTCGCTGGCGTCCTTTGAGCGGGTGTTTGACACCAAGGTCGACAGTGCCCTCACCCTCAGCCTCCACCTGCGGCCAGACTCACTCCAGCTATTGGTGTTGTTTAGCTCTGTCGCCGGGCGCTACGGCAACCGGGGACAGGCCGACTACGCCGCCGCCAACGAGGTGATGACGCGCCTGGCCTGGGATCTCGATCGGCGCTGGCCCCAGACCCGTGTGGTGTCCTTGGGCTGGGGTCCATGGGATACCACTGGTATGGCCTCGGAGGCTGTCAAGCAGCAGTTTCGGGCCCGAGGCATTGAGCCGATTCCATTGGCCAGCGGTCGCCGGTTCTTCCTCGAGGAGTTGCTGTACGGCCCCAAGGGGGACACTGAGGTGGTGGCGGGGGTAGGCCCCTGGGAGGCCTACGAACAGTCTCTAGCCCCAGAGCCACAAAGTCAGAGCCAGATGTCTCTCTCCTCAGGCAACTCCACCCCTGGCTTTTGGCTACTGCCCGCTTCACCGCAGACCTTGCTCAACGGAACAGTGGTGGTGGAGGCTATCCTCAGCCTTCAGAGTGCTCCCTACCTCTACGACCACCGCCTAGAGGACAGGCCCGTTTTACCCGCCACGGCGGCCCTGGAGTGGCTGGCGGAGCTCGTGCAGGCTGGTTGGCCCGACTGGGTGGTCAGCGAAGTGAGAAATCTGCGGGTGCTGCGGGGGGTGGTGCTCAGTTCTGAAACTGATACGGCTCGTCTGCGCCTCAAGGCGCTGGCTTCGACCCACGCTGACGCCGCTGAACTGTTGGTGACTGCTTTGATTGAGGACGCCGACCGCCAGCTTCCGATGTATCGAGCCCAGGTGGTGCTGCGTTCGCAGCTTGTCGAGCCCCCCCCCATGGTCTGGGATCCGATACCGCCGGAGCGCCCCCTTTCCCCGGGGATGGCCTATCGCGACTACCTCTTCCACGGCCCTAGATTTCAGTTGGTGCAGTCAATCGAGGCCATTGCAGAGCAGGGTATTGACGCCTGGGTCACCCCAAGTGATGGGGCAACCTGGGTAAGCGGCGGCAGCCAAGGTAGCTGGCTCTTCGATCCCGGGCTGCTCGACACGGCCCCCCAGTTGGCCATCGTGTGGGCTCGCCTCTACCGTGACACCACGCCACTACCCTCCTGCCTTACCTCAGTGGTGCGCTACGCGGTAGCAGGGCCACCGGGGCCTCTACAGTTGCGGCTACGACTGCGACAAGTGGAAGAAAACTCCATAGTTTATGACGCTGTATTCTGTGACCTTGATCAGCAAGTGCATCTGGTAATGACTCAGATCGAGAGCACTTGCAACCCCGCTCTAAATCGATTGGCAGGTAGCTCAAATGGTTGACTTCACCAGGGACATTGCCATTGTTGGGATGGCTGCTTTATTTCCCCAGGCCAAAGACCTCAGGAGCTACTGGCAAAACATCCTCAATCGTGTCAATGCGGTTACTGCCGCCCCCGACGAGTGGTCCCAGGGTTTTGTCGATCCAGACTCGACCGCCAACAATCGCATCAACAGCGCCATGGGCGGCTTCCTTGGCCAACTGGCTGAGTTCAACCCGTTGGAGTTCGGCATCATGCCTAACTCCGTCGATGGGGGAGAACCGGACCATTTTTTGGCCCTCAAGGTGGCTTCCCAAGCCCTAGCTGACGCGGGCTACACCACTCGACCTTTCAACCGCCAGAAAACTGGCATCATTCTGGGTCGGGGAACTTATATTAATCGGGGTTACAACACTCTCCTGCAGCACGGTCAAATTCTCGACCAAACCCTGGGCCTGCTGAAGCAGATCTGGCCCACCATGGACGCGGATACTGAAGCTGAACTGAGAGCTCAGCTTCAGGCCAGTCTGCCCCCCTTTACCCCAGAGATGGCCCCGGGATTGGTTCCCAACGTGATTACAGGTCGCATTGCCAATCGCCTCGACCTCATGGGGCCAAATTACATCGTTGATGCTGCCTGTGCCTCATCGCTGATCGCCGTTGAGCACGCCATGCAGGAACTGCGTAGCGGTCGCTGCGACATGGTGCTGGCGGGCGGGGTGCATGCCTCAACACCGCCGCAGATCAATATGATCTTCAGCCAACTGGGGGCGCTGGCTCGCAATGCGGTCAAACCCTTTCATGCGGGGGCCGAGGGCACGCTGCTCAGCGAGGGGGTAGGCATGGTGGTTCTGAAGCGACTGGTGGATGCCGAAGCCGATGGCGATCGCATCTATGCGCTGCTCAAGGGCGCAGGCACCGCGAGCGACGGGAAGGCTTTGGGGTTGCTGGCCCCCCGCTCCGAGGGGGAGGTGCTGGCCCTTGAGAGGGCCTACGAATCCAGTGGCATTGACCCCACGACTCTCGAGCTGATCGAGGCCCACGGTACGGGCATTCCCCTGGGCGATCGCACCGAGATTCACTCCCTCTCCCAGTTGATCGGGCCACGCCTAGGCAGCTTACCCACCTGCGCGGTGGGCTCAGTTAAGTCGATGATTGGCCACTGCATTCCGGCGGCGGGTGCAGCCAGCCTGATCAAAACGGCTCTGGCGCTCTACAACAAGGTGTTGCCCCCCACCCTCTGCGATCAGGTCAACCCCGACCTGGAATTGGAGAAGACTCCCTTTTACCTGAATACAGCCCCCCGTCCCTGGATCCACGGCCAGGGCGACGTGCCCCGTCGGGCCGGGGTTAATGCCTTTGGCTTTGGCGGGATCAATTCCCACCTGGTGTTAGAAGAACATGTGCCCACGGAGCAAACTCTCCCCACTCTGCTGTACCGGGACTGGCCCAGCGAGGTCATTGTGTTTTCGGGGACAGACTGGGGGGCTGTGGGGGAGTCGATCGCTCAGGTTCAGCAGTATCTGGAACAGCAGCCAACAGTCAGCCTGGCCGATCTGGCCTACACCCTGTCAAAGCATCCTCTGGGGTCCCACCGGCTGAGTCTGGTGGCATCCTCCATCGATCACCTAACAAATAAGTTAGCCAAGGCTCTGAACTGTCTCAACGAGCCCTCGAAGGGGGCCAGCCGCAGTGGCATTTATATCGATGTGGTCGATCCAGCCCAGCCCGTCGGGGGCACCTGCTTTCTTTTCCCGGGGGAGGGATCTCAGTATCCCGAGATGCTTAGCGATCTGTGCCTTTATTTTCCCCAGGTGCGGTCCTGGTTTGACTTTCTCGACAACACCTTTGCCAATCGACGTCAGTGTCCCCCCAGCCAGCTGGTTTTTCCACCCCCCACTGGGCTCACGACCCCGGAGCGGGAACTGGTGCAGCAGCAGCTTTACCACATGGATGTGGCCTCTGAGATTGTGTTTATTGCCAGCATGGCCCTCCACGAGCTGCTCAACGAGTTTCAGGTGCCATGCGACGCCATGGTGGGACATAGCACAGGCGAAAATACGGCACTGATCGCATCGGGCACCATTCGCCTGGCCGACAAGGCCGAACTGCAAGAGAAGATGCGCCAGCTTAATCAAATCTATTTGGATGTTGAGCGGAGCGGTGACATTCCTCAGGGGGCCCTGCTGACAGTGGGGGCCTTCGACCCCAAGATCCTGTCGCTGCTGCTGGATGAGATGGCTGGACGACTGCACCTAGCCATGGACAATTGTCCCAACCAAGTGATTTTGTTTGGCGATGAACCAACTATCGCAGCCGTTGAAGACCGAATGCGCATGGCAGGGGCAATCTTTCAGCGACTGCCTTTCAATCGGGGATATCACACGCCATTGTTTGAACCAGTGGCCAAAGCCTTTAATACATTTTACAAAAGCCTCGTGCTTGGGTCTGGCCACACCCCCCTTTACAGCTGTGCCGACGTTGCCGCCTTTCCTGAGGATCCCGAGGCGATCGCCGCTCGGGCCACCCAGCAGTGGTCTAGTCGGGTGCGGTTCCAGGAAACCATTGAACACCTCTACGCCGAGGGCATCAGCACTTTTATCGAAGTCGGGCCTAGCAGCAACCTGTCAAGTTTTGTGGGAGACATCCTCCAGGGGCGTGCCCATCTGGCCTTGGCAAGCAACAGCCGCCGCCGTCCAGGCCTGGCCCAGCTGATGACCTTGCTGGCCCGGCTCATCACAAGGCATGACCTTGACCTCACCCCCCTCTACAGCCAGCGACAGCTCACCGAGCTTGACCTTGCTGTTCCACCTCGGCCAACGGTCCCAACCCCGGTGCTGACCTTGACCATGCCCACCATGTCCCTATTGCCTGGGTTTGCACAAACCCTCCAAGCCCGCCTAAGATACCCCCCTGCCCAAATTCCTGCACCCCCCCCGATCACAACTCCGAACCAGGCAGCCACACCATATCCATCACCACCACTCAGCTTGCACGGGCGGGCGACTGAAGACCAGGCAGCAATGGAGCAGCAAGTCACTCAGGAAACACGGTCCTTGCCGAGTCACCAAGACCATCCGCCGTCTCGACAGCCTTTCACCAGTCATGTCGCCCCGATCATGCCACCACATGCGGACGCCGGACTTGGAGAAATTATAGCTGGCCACTTTGCCTTGATGAACGAGTTCTTGATCAACCAGGAGCGGGTTTCGATGCGCACGCAGGCTGAGTTGTCGGCTCTACCCAGCCTCAACCTGACCACTGCCTCTGGGGCGATTCTATCCAGTGACTCAACCCGGAGGCTACTTGGAAAGATCCTAGAGCAGAGTGACGATAGCATCTATAGCGAGCGTTGCTTCACTCTGGAGCATGACCGGTTTTTAATCGATCACACCCTGGGCGGCCAGCTTTCAAGCTACCAACTTGATCTGCACCCGCTACCAGTGATTCCCTTCACCATCAGCATGGAGATGGTCGCCGAGGCCGCCGTCCTCCTGGTGGGGGATCGATACACTGTCGCTCAATTGTCAGATCTGCGGGGATACCGCTGGCTGTGCCTGGATCAGGACAATCTAACTCTGGGGGTTTTGGCCCGCCGTCGCCCCTCCCCCGCCAAGGCTCCCCAGGTGCAGGTCCAGATTTTCCAAATCGGGGGGGACTCGCAGCTTCCCCGCCAGTTGGTGTTTGAGGGTCTGGTGGACCTGGCGAGTGAGCCCCCGGCGGTACCTTCGCCCCTGCCCTTTGCGCTTAGCCAATCTGCCACTTCCCGCTGGGATGATGCCGATCTCTACCGGACTGGCATGTTCCACGGACCTCGGTTCCAGGGGGTGACCCACCTGCGCCGCTGGGGGGACGAGGGTGTCGAGGCCGACCTGATAACCATCGCCACCAACGATTTCCTTAGCACTGGTCCCGAGCCCAGCTTTCTGATTGATGCAGGGCTGTTGGATGCCGCTGGGCAACTGGTCGGCTACTGGGTGTCAGAACAGTTCGGCACCGATTTCAACGTGTTTCCCTTTCAGGTGGCCCGCTTTCATCAGTACGAGCCACCCTTGCCGCCGGGTTCCCAGGTGCTGTGTCGAGGGCTGATGCGCTTTGTCAGCGATCGACAGACCGAGGCAAGCTTTGACTTTTTCGACGCCAACCAGCGGCTGATCGCCCGCCTGGAGGGTTGGCAAGACCGCTACTTCAGCATTCCCCACACCTACTACCAGTGCCGCCTTCATCCCCAGACGGCATTTCTCTCCTACCCCTTGACGTTCGCCCAACCCATAGCCATTCGCCGTATCGATCCCTTTCCCGAAGGATTCTTTGAGGATTCCTGGGGGATCTGGCAGCGGGTACTGGCCCACCTCAGCCTGTCCGAGCAGGAGCGCCACCGCTGGTACGCCTTTCCGGCCAAGGGGAAGCGCCGAACGGAGTGGCTGCTGGGGCGCATTGCCGCCAAGGATGCGGTCAGGCAATGGGCGTTGGATAACTTTGGTTTGACAATCGCCCCAGTAGATATCAGCATTGTTGCTACAGCCACAGGCAAACCCGTGATCGAATGTGCCCGCCTGGTCCAGATCACGACGCTGCCCGATCTGTCCATCAGCCACAGCCAGGGCTACACTGTGGCGGCTTTGGGCACTCCCGGAAACCTGATAGGAGTCGACCTGCAGAAGAAGATCTCCACAAGTCATGCCGATGACTTGCTGGTGGCCGCCTTCGGACCAGCAGAGCAATCATGGTTGCAAACCGGGGGACCAGAGGTTGCAGTATCCCTTTGGTGCGCCAAGGAGGCCGCAGCTAAGGCTGTTGGCCTTGGCCTGGGTGGGGACCCCCGGAAGTGGAAAATCACCAACTGTTCGCCCGACTTCCAACGGGTTGAGGTTACCTTTGAAAGCAACACTCTTCAGGTTTGTCTGAACCAAGAGGCCGACGAAATTTTGGCTGTCTGTCAGCAGCCTGTCCCCCGGTAACGATTTCCACTGCTCTCACTTTTTCTGTCCATTTCACCAAGGAAATTCATCCCAATGACTCCAACCCCACTTTCTTACAACCCCGAAGAACTGACTGCGCAGGTCATTGCCGTCCTCAACGAGGTCACGATGGACTGGGAACTTGATCTCGAGGAAGAAATAGGCCCGAGCACCCGTCTGATCGACGATCTTGCCTTTGAGTCCATCGACATTGTGCGGTTTGTAGTTGCTCTTGAGCAGCACTTCAATTGCAAGGGATTGCCGTTTGAGAAACTTTTTATGCGCGATGGAGACTACGTTGATGAGCTACGGGTGAATGAAGTTGTTGACTTTCTAAGTAAATCACTACCCACGACCCATTCTTCTTAAAACACTCTCATCATCATGAAAAAACTGTTAATGATCGGCCTTGATGGAGCGACCTACGCCTTGCTTAAGCCTCTGATTGCCGATGGATACATGCCCTTTTTGGGAAAAATCATGGCGGAGGGCGCCTATGGCGACCTGATGTCCACGCCCAACCCCTTAACTCCGCCAGGTTGGATTTCCACCGTCACCGGCTGTAGCCCCGACGTCCACGGTATCTACGACTTTCTACGTCCCGAGTCGACTGAAGCCGGTGTTTTCTTAAAGGTGAACGACTCTCGCGACATCCTCTGTGACACCGTTTGGACCCTGGCCAGCCGGCAGCGCAAGAGGGTGACAACGCTGAATTTCTACGGCATGTCTCCCCCCGTGGAGGTGGACGGATACCTGATCTCTGGGTTTATTCCCTGGCGTCATCTGCGCAGTGCCACCTTTCCTGAATCCCTCTTCGACACTGTCAAAAGTCTACCCAACGTAGACGTTAAAAAGTTGGGAATGGATATTGGTGAAGAAAAGAAATGCATCCAAGGTTTACCTGAGGAAGAGTTCGAGGACTGGATCCATCTTCAATCCGAACGTGACGCTGCCTGGACAGAGCTGCTCTGCCATCTAATGGAAAAAGACCCGACGGACTTAACCGCCATTGTCTATGATGGCACTGACAAAATACAGCACTTGTTTTGGCGCTATCTTGATCCGTCCTTGGTGGAGGAGACAACCGCCATCCCTTGGGACACCCACATTCGTGAACTGTGCCTGAACTACTATCGGCAGATCGATCAGAGCATTGAGAGATTGGTAGCTCTTTCAGGGCCTGACACTCACTTGGTTATTACCTCTGACCACGGGTTTGGGCCTACCCACGAGGTAGTTTACGTCAACGAATGGCTGGCTCGCAATGGCTACTTGACGTGGACTGCACAAACCAATGTCGATAACACCAGCAAGCTCACGGCGGATCGGATTAAAGATCACACCCTAATGATCGATTGGGATCACACCCTTGCCTACTCGCTGACCCCCAGCAGTAATGCGATCTACGTGAAGCAGGCCAAGAATGGTACTGCGGGGGTTTCACCGGAGGACTACCCAGATTTTTGCCGTGCGCTCCAGAAAAAGCTTCTGGGCTTCCGGCACCCCATCGATGGGGGGCAGGTCTTTGCCAAGGCCGATCTGAACGAAAATCGCCTGGCGGGTAAGCCAAGCCTGGATCATGCCCCAGACATCACCTTGGGGCTGCGGGATGGGGGGTTTGTCTCGATCTTGAGATCTGCTGAGGTGGTCAAAACCCGTGACAAGGTCGATGGGACTCATCGACCCAACGGTGTTTTTATCGCCTGGGGTCCCGACATCCTCTCGGGCAAGCTCCTAGAACCTTTGTCAATTTTAGACGTAACACCCATGCTACTCCATCTCATGGGGTTAGAAATCCCTAAGGAGATTGAGGGACGAGTGCCGGTGGAGGCGATCAAGGCAGAGGCGCTAACCGCCAACCCGGTTAGGATATCAGAAATGGCTCAACCTGCCAGGCGAAAGGCAGCAGCCGATCGCCCAGAGATCTCTGAGGATGAAAAGGATGCCCTCATGGCTCAACTGAAACTCTTGGGCTACATGGACTAGTCCTCCTTCACTGAACTTTACTCGCACTGCCATGAACGCAACAGCAACAACTTTTCGTGTGGAACCTCTGTTTGACACCATTGGTGCAGTTGTCACTCCGGATGGTGACGGTTCCCTTTTAAACCTGAGCCGCGAAGCGATCCTTTCCCTATTCAAGCAGCACGGGGCCCTTTTGTTCCGTGGCTTTGACCCCGAACTTGAAGTTTACCAAGCTTTTAGTGATCTCTTTTGTGCTGAGTTTATTACCTACATGGGAGGCGGTTACCAGCGTCAGGTGATCAACCCAGACGGCGACCAGACGATCTTGTCGGTGAACTACTATCTGGGTCAAGATCAGCAGCGCACCTTTGGGCTGCCCCTTCATGGTGAGATGTACTACATTGAACATCGACCTGACGTCATGTTCTTTTATTGTGTGCATCCCGCAAGCTTGGATGGGGAGACAACTGTTGCCGATGGTGCCTTGCTTTATCAAGCCCTCAGCCCAAAGATCCAGGACTGCTTTAAAGGGCAAAGACTCAAGTACATACGCTCCTACCAACGTGAAGACTGGCAGGCCCGGTTTCTGACAGAAGACATTGCTGTTGTCCAAAAATTCTGCCATGACAATGGCCTAAGAGTTACCGTTCATGGCGATGACTCGATTGACACCGAATATATTTCTCCAGGGGTGATGCAGCCTCCCCGAAGTGATAGCCCAGTGTTTATCAATAATCTCCTTCCGGTGATTTGGCAAGAGGAACACGGCAGCACCAACAACATCGTGCGCTGGGAAGATGGTTCTCAAATTTCAGCTGATATCATTGAAGACACCAAGGCGGCGGCTGAACGATGTACTCGTCTTGTTGCCTGGCGGCCCCTGGAGATCCTGATGGTGGACAACTCCCGTGTACTCCATGGCAGAATGGCTTTTGAGGACAAGCATCGTGAGATCTACACACGTATGGGACGTTCGATTCTATGGTAGGCGATTAACAACTAGCTTTTGACAAGCGATGAGCTGACACCGAGTAGAACAATGCGAAGACGGGGGATTTTGCTGCGAAGGTTCATGCGGGGAGCACTTCTCTCGGATGAATTGGCCCTGCAGCACGAAGGGTTGCAGCGGAGGTACTCGGTGCATACTCCAGCGACCTACCGGCCAGACTATCCGTTACCCCTGGTGATTGGTCTCCACGGCGGATACACAAGCCCTAGCCGATTTGCCCTGACAACTGGCTTCAACGATCTTGCCGATTCCGAAGAGTTTCTAGTTGCGTACCCTGCGGGTTGTGATCGCCATTGGAATGACGGCCGCCCCGGCGTCAACACAGACATTGATGACGTGGGTTTTATTGCCAAATTGATCACTGACATCAAGAGATATCGAGCCGTAGATACACAGCGGGTCTATGCCGTCGGCATCTCCAATGGGGGCTACATGGTCCACCGCCTGGCGTCGGAGCTACCCAACACCTTCGCCGCCTTTGCAACCGTCGCCGCTGCTCTGCCTGTGACTCTGCGGGTGAAAATTCATGATAATACGTTTGTTTCCTTGCTGATGATCAACAGTCGGAGGGATAAATTTGTCCCTTTTGAGGGCGGGGTGTCGAGTCGAGGTAAGGGTGGAGAAATCCTATCAATTCCCGATACCTTTGAGTTTTGGAGGCAAAAGGGCAACTGCACAAGGGAAGCCGGGTCGGATTTAACCACATCAGCCCAGTTTTTCAGGAGGCAAACGGACGAGATCGAGGTCACCCGCTATGTCAATCCCGAAGAAGGAACAGAGGTGATGCTCATCGTGTTAGCCCAGGGGGGACACACCTGGCCGGGCGGCTTTCAACAACCCCGGTGGCTGGTGGGGGAAACCTCTCAGGACATCGACGCCAGCCAGCTGATTTGGGGATTTTTTCAGCGTCACCGACTTGTCGCCACCTCCAACGCGCATGGATGAGCCTCTCAACCCGATTTCTTTTGAGTTCTTCCATCGTTTTCTGCTCTATCAGGCAACGTTCAATATCTCACTTACCCTTCAGCTGGAGACAATTCTAGAGCCAGCTCTTTGCGAGTCGGCACTAAGATTGGTTATGCAGCGTCACCCGATCTTGCGATCACGGGTGGCGATCGATCTTCAGTCACCCGATCGCTACTTTTGGCATCAGCTTCCCATCTCCTCCCCGCTCCCCCTGACGTGGTGCCAGCTGGAAGCCTCTGCAGCTGATCTATCTGCAACATTTAGCACCCTCGAGCGAAATCACCAAAACTGCTGCCTTCGCCTCGATCGATCTGTGCCGTTTCATCTTTTCATCGTGCCGTGGCAACAGCAGCTCACTTACCTGCAGCTCGTAGCCTCCCACACCGCCTTGGACGGAAAGAGCTTGTTGTTGTTTCAACGTGATTTCCTACGTTTTTACTCGGCATTGCAGCAGGGAAAATCACCGCAAGTCACCCCGACAGCTTTGGGAGGTGATTGGAGTCGACTATTTGCCATCAAAACTGACTCCCGAGCGAAGGAGAATCTCGATCGCGACATTCTTGCCGATCAGCAAACACCACCTCATCTCAACGATAGTCATCAGTCAAGTGGCTGGCCCCACCTCAAGGCCGCCTTGGCCCGAGCCAATCATCAGGGGCCAACTGGTCTGGCGCTGATTCCCTTTCCCCGCCCACGTCTGGCTTGCGGTACAGAAGAACTCCTGGCCGCTGGTCTTAGCGGCACCGTTAAGACCCTGGCCCATCGGATGTCCAAGGCGCATACAGCAGCTCTGCGCCAATACCTGGCAGAGAAGTGTTTGAAGGTGCATGATCGGAGTACTAGAGCATCACTCAATTCGCTGTTTTCGGCAATCTATCTTCAATGCCAACTAACCCTGGCTCGCCAGGCGGGTGAATCGGTGGCGATTGTCAATCTGGGCATGGCTATTGACCTGCGTTCGCTCTGTGCTGATAAGGAACTCCGGGACTCAATTCAAGATCTGTTTTATCCTGTGGTGATGACAATTGATGTGGATGATGAGAACTCCATGGACTTAGTCAAGCTGATGAACGCCATCGACCAGAAGAAGATACAACTGTTAACCGCCATACCTAGACACAGCCTGGAGAAGGTATGGTCAAAGTATCGGCTTGGTGAACGGGTGACCAGCGATCGCTGGCTGGATTTTCTGGCCGCTACCTCCCAAATCTTTCATCCACAATCTGCTAAGGTATTACGCGTTAGCTATATGGGGGCAATTGATAAGTACTTCTCTGAACTATTCCCCTTTAAACTACATAAGGCTAAGATTAACACCACCAATGCGGGATTTCCTGTGCCCAGCCTCCTGATTTACCAGTTTGAGCATCAGCTTAACCTTTCCCTTAGCTATGTCGATCCCCACACAGATACAGACCAGCTATATCAGCTCTGGCACCTGCTGATCCAGGCGCTAGCTAGCTTGAGTTCACCAGGCGCAACCTATCCCAGAACTGAAGATGCCTAAACTTGTCACGGACAGGGTAGTCCTCCACTATCAGCAGCTCGGCAACCACCCTGGACGTTTCCCTGATCTGGTTCTTATTCATGGGTTGGGAGCCAATTTAGCTTTTTGGTACTTAGGTATTGCCGCCAAACTGGCCGCTAACTATCGTGTACTTGTCTACGATTTGCGCGGCCACGGAAACAGCAGTATGCCTCCGGCTGGATATACCCTCCCTGACATGGCTCAGGATCTGCAGCACCTACTCCAGCACCTGGGTATTCGTCGAGCTCACCTGGTGGGTCACAGCTTTGGAGCTCGTGTGGCGCTCTGCTACACCATGCTCCATGGCCACAGGGTCGAGACCCTCACCCTGGCCGACGCTCAATTCACCTGCCTTCAGCCGCGCATTTGCCTCAAAGACTGGCCTTACTGGAAGGAGTGGCAGCAACAGCTGCGCAGGCAGGGGGTGGTTAATCTCCCCGACGACAGCGAAATCATTGATTTTCCTCTCCTCAACCATCTCAACCAGGTGGCCACCACCGCAGATCCGCATGCCCCATCGCCAGCCCAACGGCCGTCGTTGCGCCAACGGGGGATGGGGCGCAAAGGTACGGCCAACTGGGAGAGGTTGCTATCCCAAACCACCGCACGCCACGAGCTAGAGGACCAGTTGCCCATCACCGTGGAGGGGCTTCAGCGGCTCACCTTGCCGCTCCTGGCCATGTTTGGTGAGTACTCTCACTGCTTGCCCTCCTGCAGGGAATTGAAGCAGCTTCTCCCTCACTCTGAAGTGGCCATCATTCCAGAGGTGGGTCACTTTCATCCGGCTCTAAAACCTGATCACTTCCTGCATCATATCGAGCAATTTCTCACTCATCAGGATGTCCACCTAGGCTCCCTTCTCTCAGCCAGTGTTCCCACAATGAAAAGTAAGATAGAACCTTAGCCCTGGCAGGTGGAACGAATCCATGTATTATAATTGATTCCTTTTTCCGCTAGGACAACTCATTAGACTTCTGGAGCCGGTGAAACCAATCCATCTGCTAAAGTGCAAAGGGTCATTCCGGTCATGACATTGGGGCTATGGTGTATCCGCAACAGTTGCACTGGACTTTAAGCTCTTCATTCTATGGTGAGAGATGTCTTGACCATCCTCACCCCTACAAGAAGGATAAGGCGGCCTATGTGGATAGTCGTTATCATCAGAGTATAACCAGTTGGGTATGCAAGATATGCCCTATCCCTGCTCTGGTTTCGGAGATCATTTGCCTAGAAAGAACTGCGCTTTGTGGAGTAGTAAGTATCAGGAAATTCATGGCGCCCCATACTCTTAACACCGCTCCGTTCATCTGGACTGCAACGCTTCACTTTTAGATGGCCAATGATGAGAAAATGCCGACAAAGGTCGCGATCGTAACCGGAGGAAGCAGCGGCATTGGACAGGCTATCGCCATTGCTTTGGCCCGGGAGGGATATGGGGTAACGGTCGTGGGCACCAGTCGCCAGCGGATAGACAACACCTTGTCTCAAATGGCTCAGTTCACCCCCCCGGAGATGTTGCTCGGGCTCCAGTTTGACGTACGTCAGGCTGACGAGATGGAGGCCATGGTGAAAATGACCCTTGCTCAGTTTGGTCGGCTGGATCTACTGGTGACCAGTGCAGGCCTTGGCAAGAAATCTGACTCAGTCCGGGTAGTTCCCCACCCAACATCAACGCTGCCCTTGGAGGATTGGCAGGAAGTGATTGATGTCAACTTGACGGGCGTGTTTTTGAGCAATCGGGCTGTACTTTCGGCAATGTTAGCCCAAGGCAGCGGCCATATCGTTAACATTTGCTCTTCTACAACTTTACATGGGCTTCGTGGCCAACCCTATGCTCCTGCTTACTGTGCTTCTAAATTTGGTGTGGTGGGCTTGACCGAAAGCCTAGAGGCAGAGGTGGCAACAGCGGGAATACGAGTCCAGGCGATTTTTCCAGGCCCAGTCTTGACCCCGCTGGTGGCCCAGACCGCTCTGCTTAAGCTGTTCCACAATCGCTCCATCAGTCCGGATCACTTTGCCCGCAGCGTGGTTTCCTTGGTGCAGCATCCGCCAGATGTGACCGTAATTCACCCGCATCTGCTTCCTTTTCTTGGGGATCGCAGCTAAGAATCGCAATCTAATTCACCACCTCCCAAACAGTGGCTCAATGAATCCTGCTCGCCATACCCATGAACCGCCTTATGACCCCTCCCCCAGCCCTGGGCTGAGATTCGAGCAATTTCGCCAGATTTGTGCCAACGGCTTTGGCGATGGCCATAACAGTTTTGCCCACTCTGCAGCATGGTTCAAGGGCTGTTTGTATGTGGGGACCACACGCTCTAATCTTTGTATGTTAAAGCTTAGCCTTACTCACCTTTGCGGGGACTTGAGCCAGCTTTCCGCGTGGCCAGTGGAATGCCCTGCCACTGTGGAAGGCATCTACGAGCTCGATCGACGCGCCCAAATCTGGCGCTATTCCCCCCTCACAGGACAATGGCAGCAGGTGTATCGATCGCCACTGGTCAACTCCGCCAATCAAGAAGCGATTGAGGTCAAAGGCATAGACGGACGGTCCGAGGTCATAGGCACCAAAGACGCCTTGGTTCCCCGGGATATCGGCTATCGTGGCATGACTGTATTTCAGGGAGAGTCTGATCCCGAGCCAGTCCTTTATGTAGCAACATGGGCACCCCGGTTGGCTCCTGGCCCGTTAATCCTGCGTTCCGATGATGGGATTACTTTTGTGCCTGTGTCAGACTACGGCGTCATCGGCCTTCCAATCACGAGCCTACGCTCACTCACTCCGTTTCAGGGCCGTCTGTTTATCGCCCCGACAGGCAGCCGTGGCGGCAAGATGAATGTATCGGCAGTGCCTGTGGTCTACGAAAGTCGCGATCCGAGTCGGGGTCAGTGGCGTGCTGCCTGTGAGCCGGGGTTTGGGGAACTAAGGAATGAAAGTATTTTCTCCCTCTGTAGTTCCACTGACTGGCTCTACGCTGGCACGTTCAACTGTGAGGGGTTTCAGGTTTGGCGGACCGATGCAAGAGGCGATCCTCCCTACCACTGGTCGCGGGTGTTAGAGAGAGGGGCAGGGCGTGGTCCTTTCAATCAAATTGCCCTTAGCATGGCAATGTTTAAAGGTGCTCTTTACGTGGGTAGTGGCATCCAGAACGGGGGATATGACCGCATTAATAACATCGGACCTGCTGCGCCACAGCTGATTAGGCTGCTTGAAGATGGTCGGTGTGATTTGATCATCGGCAATGCCCATGAAAACTCAGATGACATCAAAGAACCATTGAGCGGGCTTGTGGATGGCTTTGGTAACAGCTTTAATGGCTACTTCTGGCGCATGGCCGTCCACGATGACTGGCTTTATCTAGGAACCTACGAGTCCAGTGGCCTGATGGGGTGGATTGATTTAGATGAGCTTCCTCACTATGCCAAACATCTGGTAGAAGGCGTTGGAGTCAAACACATCATGAACTATCGGGGATTTGAACTCTGGCGCAGCTGGGATGGTGAGAATTGGCTGCCAGTTGATCGCAAGGGCTTCAACAATCCCTTTAACTGCGGTGTGCGAAATCTGATTTCCTCGCCCGCTGGCCTCTTCGTGGGCACTGCTAACCCCTTTGGCCCTCGAATTGCCACCAGGTTAGGCAACGATTGGGTCTATGAGGACAATCCCAAGGGAGGTCTAGAGGTATGGCTTGGTAAGCATTCTCCCCATATCCATAGCGTTCAGCAGAATGTCTAACTTGTTACCCAGCTACCGCGTGTAGATTGGCGCGAGTTGTGCCTTTTATCTATGTATACTCCTAACCATAATCGCTTTCGCCGAGATCTAGTCATCGTCGCCGCCCTTAGCCGATCTCAGGATCCGGAGCAGCTGGTTTGGATCAAAGACCCCAGGACAGGCAAGCTATTCAGCCTCAAACCGGAGGAATACTTCCTCTGCCTTGCCATGGATGGTGTTGCCACCCTCCATGCAATCGCTGATGCCTTTTTTAATCATTTCCAAAGGTCGGTATCTCTACAGGTGGTGCGGGCATTCTCCAAACAAGTGTACGGACTGGGACTCATGGAGCCATGTCCGGGAGGGCAGGGCGATACCTCGGCAGCCCCGGTGCTTGAGGACGTATGCGTGGGGGACAGAGCCAAGACAACCACTGGTTTATCCGAGGTCTTTCCAGAATCCAATTACACCCAGGCTCCCCTCAAGCCACCTGTAGTTGGCAACCGGTCAATATCCCAGCGGCGATCTCCTTCCCAATTGCCCGGATTGAGTATTTGGCTGTGGTCGACAAAGAAACCTAATGTCTTTCTGGCAGGGTTAGCTCGTCTGCTACTACCATTTCGGAGATTTCTCAGTCTGATCAAGCTATCACTTATTGTCCTCTTTTCAATAGCGCTGTTTACACTGGCAAGGCACCATGTGATGCTATGGCATGATGTCAAGCTTTACATTAACGGTCCTCTGCCTAATTTATTCATGTTGATGGAGATGTCAGGCTTACAAGGCTCGCTGGCCAAGCTCGCTTCAGGGGTGGTGGCTTCCACCTATGGCAACGCGGTTCAAAGACTTGGGTTTGGTCTTTTGCTAGGCATTATGCCCAGGTGCCTCCTATCCCTAAGTGACAGACGCATGACCCGCCAGCAGAAAGTCCATGTGTATGGCGCCCCAATTCTGGTCAGGCTAGCTTTCTTTACTTGGGCGACATTCTTTTGGTTTAACTCCTTTGGTCGAGATACGGCCCTGAGGCCCCTAGCCCTTGTCATCATGATTTCCAGCCTTTTTGGTCTGCTTATAGACGCTATTCCCCTCTGGCCCTCCGATGGCTACGACTTTCTTATTGCTCAGCTAGGTCTGTCTAATCTCTTTGGACGGTCTTTTCAGATCTGGTCTATGGTTTTGAATAACCAGTCTTTTCCAAGATCTCTCAGCAGAAAGGAACGATTGGGCTTACAGGCTATGGGTGTGATTGGGGCCCTCAGCCTGATGGTTATAGTCTTTTTCGTTATCTTTTTTCTATCTAGTGGCCTAGTGGCAGATTTTGCCGCTAGAATTCTTGGTAATGCGGCAAGTGTTGCTTTATTCAGCGGCATGACTGCTATTTTCGTATACAAGTTATTTGGGGTCTGGTCCATGATGAGGACGGGTAACGATCGACCATTGCCCCCGCATGGTCAAAGTGATGAGTCTCTGCAAGGCCTGACTCGGCCTGAACCTTCAAAAGTGAACTTTGCCTGGCTAAAAACACGTAACCGTTCTTTTTTCATTCAGGTAGGGTTTGCATTCGCCACTTTGATCTTCATGCTCATCCCTTACCAATTCCGCCCCGGGGGACAAATTCTTGTTTTGCCCCAGAAGGAGCAAAAGATTCAGGCCCCCTTAGCTGGCAAGGTAGTGAAGGTGTTTAGCCAAGATCAAGATGAGATGTTGATTTCTGCGGGTACTCCGATTGCCATCCTTGAATCGCGAGACCTAAACAATAGTAGCCGGGACATCGAAGATCAGATTGCCGTACAGCTATCGACCATTGCCGGAAAAGAGTCAGAGCTGGGCAAGGCCCGGCAGCAGTTCAAAACATATACCCAGCAGGCTGAGTATAGCGCTAGTAAATATAAGCGTCAAGCTGAGTTGCGCGAGCAGGGCGCCATTTCAGTACAGGCTGTAGAGGAGGCAGCCCGCCAAAAAGAGACCGATAAGAGTAATGCTTTGACTCAGAGTAAGGTAATCGAAACTGCCAGCTTTGATGTCGACCAAGCAAAGGCAGTGCTTGTTAGGTTAAGAAATCAAAAACTGCACCTCCGAAGCGAGGTTCAGCTTACCACACTTCGCATGCCATTTGATGGCTACATCGTGACCACTCAGCTTATTCGAAAGGTGGGAACCTATCTCAATCAAGGTGATACTTTTGCCACCACCAAAGTTGCTGATTCAAATTTTATGGGAGAAGTTCTTGTGCCCGAGTCTGAGACCGACCAAGTCATGCTTGGTCGGGACGTTGAAATCAAGCTTTTTGCCTTTCCCCAGCATCCCATCCAGGGCCGGGTGGTATCTGTAGGCCCAGTGGCTGTTACAAGTGACACCAGTGGCACAGTCAGTACCGTTGAGGACAGCGGACAAGATATGAGGGTGGTGGAACAAGCCGCTGGCAAGGTGGTGAAAACAATTGTGATGATTAAGGCTGATCCTGGGGTTTTGATCAGAGCAGGAATGACTGGGCGGGCCAAGATTGATGGGAAAACCATGCCTCTGATTTTGGTCTTCTCGAGATCACTGGTGAGGTTTATCTCCGTTGAAATGTGGTCATGGCTACCCTAGACTCCCCTTTTGTATGAATGGCATATCATTCCAGCAGCCGCTCAGAACTCGAAGAACGGCGCGATCGGATGCTTTACAATTCTGATTTAATTAACTATTTTCTTAATGTGTTTAAATCCGAACTGGAACGCACACCCCTCCCTGACTTCGACGGACTGCCTCCCCCAGCTACACGCCACGAGGAAGTAATGGATTTCTTAGCCCAACTGACTAATCTTGTACGATATCGCTTAAGCGCAGACTCAAGCTTAGGCTACCTCGACCTTTTGGCTCCAGGTGAACAGGCACAGGGCATCAAGAAGTTAAGCATGCATATCGCCTGGCTGGAGCGCTTGCTTCGCTTCATCCAGTTAGAGGTCAAACTGCTTGACGACGCACTGTATTGCCTGGATGAAGCCGAACAAGTTCCTTGCAATCATTGCCAGGATTCTGCTCCAGCAACATAGGGATCCTGTTGACAAATGTTGCTGAATATTAACTAGATGTCTATTCTCGCAAGATCATTTTCTAATCTGTAGCTGCTTGTGGCTTTGCTGATTGCTGAACGATCTAAAGCCATGTTGTACAGCAGCTGCAGTTTCACTTGTCAAGACTATTGTGAAACCCGTAGTTGTTTTTCCGATATCTACAGCCGATCAAACTATCCTTTGCATGGGACTGGACTTGCTAGGTACTTTCTGTGATTCTTGGGAGGATGTCACCGCATGTCAACACAGCTGACTAGCAAATATCGCAGTATGTACCGGAGACCCCTGATAAAGCCTGATTCACCGTCTGCAGAGCAAAGGCCACGCTGGTTGCCTGGTTAGTCTTCTAGGGGAGAATCGGCGCACCTTCATCTCATGGATCTCTGTCTCCGGAGCATCGTTAGATGGAAAGAGCACCCTATGGCTTCTCAGGGCTGTCTCGCGAAAGGTGCGTACTGGGATGCCTTAGAATGTTACTGTCTAAGTCTATTTATAGCCAAATCTGCTTGCCATTTCGATCACGTGTGGATAAAATCCCTGTTTGTCTGGTCGCCATGGCAGGATGGCCGATAGATTGCCTGTGATAATAGGTTGCTGTCTAAATCTAGGTGCTTTAATAAAGTCGGGGTTATTCCCTAAGTTAGCACCAAAGGGACCTGAGTTGGCGTAAATGGAGTCCTCGGGATGTAGCATGGCCTCGTAGCATGCACTGTCCCATGACCAGCCTAACCAGTGGCAAAGAATCTTGCAGAAATGTTTTGGGTCATTGAGAAAATCTTCAACTCTGAGTTGCATTTTTTGTCGATCATTCACGTTGTCAAGAAAACCACAGATTGTGTGGTTGGTGCGGTACCAAAGAAACTGGGGGTCTATCACTTCATCGGTAGTGGAATAATCGAGGGAGTTGGTTAGGGTTGCAATGATCTGCCCGGATTCATGTTTCATTAGGGACTCGCACATATTGAAGGGATGTCGAATAAGGTGTAGGTAGTAGGCATCTGGAAAGACCCTGCGAATATGCTGCAAGCGCTCTCGACTGATATAGCCGGGGCTTTTATCAACTATCCTCAGGGGCGCAACTCGGCGCGAAAGCTCTTTATAAACCTCACCAGTAGGCCAGTCTTTCCGCTTGACGATCCAGCGGTGGGCCATGTCTATGGCGGCCATCGTTTGTTCACCTGCATACAACTCGGCCACGGTACGCAGCAGACCGTGTAGCTGATTGGCGTAGATATCTGTCATGGAGACTACGAGTTCTTGGAGCGTATCCTCTAAAAACAGATTGAGATCAGGGACTCCGTACGCTTCCGGGTGTTGGCCAAGCATGGCCGCCATGAGCGATGTGAAGGAGCGAGGAGCGCTGATGATAAAGAGTGGTGAGCAATCATCTTCCATAGGATCCCTTAAGGTTGAAGAACTAAGGTAATATCAACATCTTGGCTGATCGGTGACTCCGAGCTGTATTATTCGTTGGCTGTCCGTCAGTCAGTTGTTGTTAACTGCACCTCCTGAGTTGATTCATGGCTTTGTGGCGCTTTTTTGATAAAAGCATCTTCGAGTCGTCGCCTGTAGCGTGCATATCGACTCTAGGGGTCGGGATGCTTTAGCAGGACTTGCGCCTATTCGTCTGCTCGTTGTATGCACATGGTGTTAGCCGACCTTCTGGGACTCCCAGGGGGTATGACGATATTGATGCCGTTGTGACCGTCTGCGGATCCTGATCTATAGAGTCTACCACTGGGGTTACCCCGATTCGGTGGACAGTGATCAAAGCCTTGTAATGGTGAGTTTACGACTAGCGATGAACTGTTGTTCGTAGTCGATTGGGCTGAGGTAGCCAATCGTTGAGTGACGGCGCTCGCGGTTGTAGTAACCGTCGATCCAGAAAGCCAAGTTCCTGATCAGTTGCTGAGGTCTGTTCAGTGTCTCTGCATCGTCATCAAGGTCCAGTTCGTGTTTGAGGGTGGAGAAGAAGCTCTCCACCACTGCGTTGTCCCAGCAGCAGCCCTTGGCCGACATGCTGCAGCTGATCTTGTTGCTCTCCAGCAACTGCCGGTAGGCCATGGCTCGATATTGGCTCCCCTGGTCAGTGTGGATCAGGAGTTGATCGGGTTCGATCTGACGGTGACCGAGGGCCCGGTTCAGGGCCTCGAGCACCAACGTGGCCTCCATCGTGGCGCCCATGGCCCAGCCGACCACTCGGCGGCTGTACAGATCAATCCACACAGCCAAATACCGCCAGCCAGCTGTGGTGCGCATGTAGGTGATGTCACCAGCCCAGCAGCGGTTGGGTGCTGTTGGGCTGAACTCCTGCTGCAGCAGGTTCTCGGCCACACCACTGGCCCGGTTGCCTGGGTTCCGGCAAGGCCTGAATGCCCGGTGTCAACTACGTAGGCGGGCGCGTTGACTCATGCGAATTGTTACCCATCTAGTTGACGCCCGGCCGGCGTTGGC
>ERZ889217.379-NODE-379-length-28079-cov-14.793570_pt1 | contig 28079 bp, 23 predicted proteins | sample MGYA00521098_ERZ889217 | MGnify/ENA primary metagenome ERZ889217 (study PRJEB32303, sample SAMEA104408613) | aquatic metagenome | biome: Brackish water; feature: Pelagic; material: water | place: Baltic Sea | collected 2014-06-10T22:04:00 | depth 2,362 m ... | reverse complement strand
TTCGATAAAATCAGTCAAGTCAAAATTCTGCACAAAGAGCAGCACACTGTCACCCTTTACCTATCAGTCCGAAAATTCCTGGGACTCGCGCTAACCCAAGACTGATCGCTTGGACTGGGCCATGATTTGACGCAAGATGTGTACTGCTTCATAGATCGCCTGATTATCCAGTCGAGCAACATTTTGCTGCAACTGCTGCAGATTGGCCACAACCTCATCAACGGCCAGCCCAATTTTGGCAAACGACGGAACCACAAGCCCTAAGTGTTGGGATTTGACCCACTCGGTGTTCCAGCGCTCTTGGGGCATGGTCCAAGCGTTACGCGCCACAATGACGGGTAAGCCACAATGGAGTGCCTCACTGATCGAGCCTGGGCCAGGCTTACCAATGAAATAGTCTGCCAAACGCATGTAGTACGCGACATCCTGCGTAAAACCCACCACATGGTGAGCGGCGCTTGACGGCTGCTTGTCCAATGCCTCAATTAAAGACCGATTGCGTCCGCACAGCAGAATCAATGGCCGATGAGCCAGTTGGGTCGAGATGCGCTTCATCGCAGCCGAGCCGTGCCCACCAAACATGACCAGGCCGACCGAATCATCATGTTTGAATCCGAGTTCACGACGGCCTGCTGACCGATCGTGGGGTGGTTCTGCATAAAAATGAGGCGATAACAGCATGCCTGAGGCCCGGTGAATCTGAGCCTCACTAACACCTTGCCCAATGGCTTGGGTAACAGCGTGATCAGAACCGCAAATTAGGTGCTGCGTAAAGCCTGGCTCCACCCAGAAGTGGGGTGGATGGTCAGCCATATCCGTCATGACTGTAACGAATGGCGTAGCTGGTAAAGCTTGCTTGATGCTGTGCCCAATTGCACGATTGAAATTCGGTACGAGCGAAACCACCATGCTCGGTTCGGTCATTGACCAGTAGGCCTTCAACCTAGTAACAAGTTTCGGGTGGGACAGACGAATGACGGCTTGCAACAGTTTCAACTCTTGCGCTAAGCCAAGCGTAAAGCCGCTTGACAGGCGCTTGTTGTAGTAAGCCTCAGGCGCAAAGCCAGTCATGCGCTTAAAGCGCTGCTGTGGATCAATCACCTGAAACAGGTCGACTAACGTTACCGTCCAATCAGGGCATTGAGTAGACAATTCAGTTTGCAAGGCGGTTGCGGCTGCGCGATGCCCACCACCGGCATTGAAGTAGATCAGGGCTACTCGCTTGGCAGCAACGCCGTTGCTCTTAAGCTTGTCATCGCTAGCGTCAGAATCAACATGATGATGCGAACGAGTTGTGCTTGGCGGTTTGCGCATGGCGGGGATTTAAAAAAATTGTCGATCTGAAAATTACGGCATGAATGAAACAGTTAACTTGGTTTTTAACAGAATGCGCCTGTTAAGCCGGTCATATTCAGTGTCTATTTGACAGCTTTTGATCGCTCGGGTTGAGTTTCGGCAATTTATAATTCTGTTTAATCCTCTGCTTTAAGGGCAGCGCCAACCCTGAAATCTTTGCAACTAAAGCTGCCATTGATTTCGGGATCGGCTACTCAAAAAATCAAGTTGATTTAAAAAGGCTCGGTAACAGACAGGTGCCATACCTGTGAAAAGATGAGCCCCAATTTAGTCACCCGACTTCTACAATCAGGGTATTTAGTGGGTTATTTTCGGATTTTAAAGATGCTCGCTTGGGTACAATGATTAACTTAAGCTGAACCAAAATCACTGTTCAGCCTAGCCGATATGATTCTATTAACAGAGCGATAGACACAAAAAAGACATGCGGCCTCAATTGTTGCTGGGATACTTACCACGCACTCTCTATTTTCTACTTGCGCTTGCTTTCGTCCTATCTTTTCTGGTGACGCTGTGGATGGTTTTTTATTCCCCGGTTTACGCAGATGAGCTTTTTTGGAAGCTGATGATCGCTCGGCTTGAAACCGACCACGGCAAGCTGGTTTACCTATTTGCGCAATGCAGCGAAGGTCAATGGATCGATGCACCCCTGACTTGGTACCCAGCCATGTCAATTAATTCATGGCTTTATGAAGATGCCAGCCATCCCTGGCATCTTCGCATTCACGGCTGGCTCTTTTTTTTGGTTTTACTGGCGTTGTGGATTTGTTTGCTTAAACACCGAACTGGCCTTGGAATGATTGATTCATTCCTAGCAGTCAGTGCGTTTCTTTCCGTTGGCGTGCTGCCGTTTCTCATGGTTTATGCGCGACCCGAGCAGTCCATTTTGCTGCTAATAACACTCACCCTTTTGGTGACTTTGTTTCAAGCACCGGCAAAACGTTTGAGTTTGCCAATTGGTCTTCTGGTGGTCTTGAGCTTTGCGCTGGTGGCCATGCTTTTGGCGGCAACCCATCCCAAGGGCATGTTTTTATTTCCCGTTTTACTGGTGCTGGCTTGGCGACAATTGAAGTCATGGCCCATGCTGGCAATGCTGGTATTGCTCCTAGGTTGGATTGCTTACGACACCTCACAAGTATGGCAGTTACGAACGACATGCCCAGAGTTTCCTGGATTGATGACAGTTCTTAGAGGGCTCACGCTCCAACCAGGTGTCCTGTTATCCAACCCACTGTCATTTATTCAACAGGGTTGGAGTAACGTCATGGATTTTGGTACCTACGTCAGCAGTCTTGATTTTCAAGATCAATACGTTGCAGATTGGCTTCCTGCTGCTAAGGGTTCGGTGATCAGCACACAGGCTCGTTCAATAGCGAACACTTCATTGTGGATACCGCTTTTAGTCGCCATGTCGGTGATGATTTTTAACTGGGTTTTTGACAGACGACCAAGAGGGCGCGTTGACCTCTTGCTGTGGTTCTCGATCTTGCTTTCACTGGCTTCGATTGTTGTGTTGCAAACGCAAAAGAACTTTTATGAAGTCTCAATCGTTTGGCCGCTAGTGCTCCTACTCGCCATCTTTAGTTTTGGTCGACCAGTCAGCGAATCAAGGCGAGGGGGTGTTCGCATAATCATTGCCGTGTTGATGGCTGTGGCACTTCTATCGGGTATTTTGCGTGAAGACAGGTTCGGTGAGTTCGTACAGGGTTGGCGAGAAGCTCGTTTGCAGCAAGTGACGATGGATGACCACCGAAACGAAGTCTTACGAGACTTTGCCCAAACGCAATGTGGTATTGAAGGCAGCGCGCAACGCCTAGTGTTGGATAAAAACACCTATCAAGCGTTTTGGGAGCATGAGCAGCCCGTTTTTCTGGATTATGCCGCTGGCTGGTGGGCTGCGGAATCCAATGTTCGAGAAACGTTTCGCAAGCGCCGCGTCCAGGGCCTAGTAGCCCTTTGCGAGAGTATTCCAGAACCGGACCGTTCACGCGCAATGGCGTTCGATGGCTATTGCTGTCTGTCCGCAGACGCGCTTCGTTGAGCAACACCGTCGGGTGGGGATTGATGCATCACGTACCGGCGCGCGTGATGAAAATAACTGTAACCAAGTCCGACCAACTAGGCCAGCTGCATGTTTCGTTCATATCGGCCAGCGTCTTGTGATGAATGCATTGGGGCAGTCTGGACTTGGTTCTTATTGTGGGGACTCGATCCATTTGCTTTTGGTGAAGATCGTGCGGGTGGAAGGTGTGTTGAAGCTTCCAAACGCAAAAACATCGACTAAATTTGTATGGCCATCAAAAATGCTACGTACGGTAACGCGCAGTAACCATTACGTTCTTCGAAGGACGGTAAACAAAGAGCTACCAAACGGTGTGTTTCTGGCTAATCGTATTTCGAGTTTGATCAAGCGAAAAAGTAGGGTGTTGAGCAAAACACCATGGGTTTTTAAGTCAGACAACGGTTTGATTGAGCTGGCAGGGTCGTCTGTGAGTCTTTGCCAAGCCCGAACCACAAAAATCGCAGGCGAAAGACCAAATGGCCAGTAGCGTAGTGTTAGTGCTTCAAAACCAACTGGCTTAATAAGTTCCTTTACCTCTGACCGATTAAAACGATGAAGAATGCCAACAGCACGGTCATGCGTGCCGCGAAATGCTGAGAGTGCGGGCATATTCATCAGCAGAAGCCCACCCTTGTTCAATCGACTGTTGGCATTTTTTAAGAAGGCCAACTGTTGCTCGGCAGACAAATGGTAGAGGTTGTCATTGCTGACAATCACATCAAACTTAGAGGGCGCTTGTATGGTTGCAATGTCATTAAGGTTGCCCAATTGAACATCTAGTCCTTTTTTTTGACAAATGTTGACTGCGATTGGAGAGAGGTCAAATCCCTTGACCTGCTGGTAGCCGGCTTCTTTAAGACGGCTTAAAAGTCCACCAGTTCCACAACCTGCGTCTAACACATGGATGTTCGGGGACATTTGTTCGCGTTCTATGCTTTCTAAAACGAGACTATGTAGAACGCGGTACCACCAGTGGTTGGCCTCCACTTCAGCCATGACTTCATACTCGCGGCGATTGTCGATCATGATTTAAACACCCAACTGCGTTGAACCACAAAACTAACTATCGTCACAAATATAAGCGCAACCGCTTGACCCACCAATGGATCGAGTCCCCCCCACTCAATTAAGCCGATAAGTAATCCAGCGTTTAAGGCGTAAATCAATAGGTAGGTCAGACCAAATCTTGTAAATGCTTGGTGGTGCTTGGATGTGCTTTTAAAGGTGACGCGCCGGTGGTTCGAGTAGCTGATAAGGATGCCAAGAATATAAGCAACGATTAGTGCGGCGCTATAGTTCATGCCGAACGTTTTATACGCTAAACCAAAAATCCCGTATCCAATTAGAGTGTTGGCCGAACCAACCAGCAAGAATACCCATACCCTAGACTTTTGAAAAGTTTCAATCCAGGATTTCATGCAGTGTTTCGAGCACCCGATGAGCGCTTTCTAAAGGTAATTCTGGATAAAGAGGCAACGAAACAATTTCGTTGGCAAGGGCCTCTGTGATTGGCAAGCTTTGGTCCGGATAGCCTAAAAATGTGTAACCTCTCATTCGATGAATCGGAAACGGATAATGAATGCCAGTCTGAATATTGTGACTTGCAAGTGCTGTCCTGAGGCCGTCACGGTCTTTTGAACGCACCACAAAAAGGTGGTAAGCGTGTTCAACATTTGATTTGGCTGCCATGTGTGTCAGGGAACTAGGCAGGCCAGCTTTATATACCTCGGCAAGTGCTCGTCGTTTGTGCAATTGTGAGGGCAGGTGTTTGAGTTTAATATTTAGAATGGCCGCTTGCACTTCGTCGAGACGGCTGTTGATCCCTTCGCGCTCCGCGTAATAAAGGTCATCAAAACCATACTTTCGAATCCGCCGCATTTCTTTGGCGAGTGACGCATCTGTGGTGGCGCAAAGCCCACCATCGCCATAAGCACCAAGGTTTTTCGTGGGATAAAACGAAAACGCTGCCGCGTGACCAAAGGTTCCGGCTGCGCGCCCATTGAACAGAGTGCCGTGAGCTTGCGCGCAATCTTCGATCACAGGAATATTGTGTACTCGGGCAATGTCTAAAAGCGCTGGCATATTGACCGCATTACCAAACAAATGGACAGGGATGATGGCGCGGGTTTTGGACGTCACGAGACCGGGCACGAGACTTAAATCCATGAGACAGGTTTCGGGGTCAACGTCGACGAAGACGGGCGTCGCCCTGACCATCCGTATCGCGCTGACTGTTGGTACAGCGGTATTGGCCACCGTGATGACCTCATCACCTGGCCCCACGCCAAGTGCCATCAGGCAAATAACCAAGGCATCAGTGCCATTGGCTACGCCTAAAGCATGAGTGCCATGACCCAAAAAATCTGAAAATCCTGCCTCAAATTTCTCAACCTCGGATCCGAGAATTAATTCACCCGAGCGCAGCACGCGCTGCACCGCACCGAGCACTTCGGTTTCAAGATCAAGATACTGATCCCGATAATCAAACATCTTGATGGTTTGTGTCGTCATGGGGTTAAGTAGTGGATGCGATGGGCTTGGTAATAAGCCAGCGTCTTGGCCAAACCTTCGCGTAGATTGACCTGGGGCTGCCAGCCAGTTACATCAGAAAAGGCAGTGTAGTCACCATAATAGTCTCCAATGTCGATCAGTTTTTTGTCTGCAGGGAACGGGACTAGTTGGTAGGTTACGTCTGTTAGGGTGGCCAGTGTTTGTACAAAAGATAAGAGGTCATGTCGGTCCGTAGATCCGAGATTAAAAACATGTCCGAAGCATTGGTCATGAAGTGGTGCAAGGACAAGTGCCTGCACCACATCATCGACATAGTTGAAGTCTCGCACCTGCATCCCATCGCCAAATATTTGTATTTCTCTTCCGTTTAAACACCGCTTGAGAAATACACCAATAAACCCTTGTCGGTCGTTCTGGATTTGAAGCCTTGGGCCGTAAGTATTCGTTAGTCGTAAAACCGTTGATTTAACGTCATAGACTCGATGGTATAGCAGGTGGTAGTACTCGGCAGCGAGTTTGTTGATACCGTTGACATCAATCGGTAACACCGGGTGGTCTTCCTTAACAGGAAGCGTCTGCGGAGTGCCATAAACTTGTCTTGTTGAGGTGTAGACAATACGGGCGTTGGGGTTGTGTATCCGGCAAGCCTCAACCAAATTCATGGTTGAAACGCAGTTAACTCCCAAGTCAGTTAAGGGCTCGCGCATGCTGTCGCCGTGACTGACCTGTCCTGCCAAATGGAATATTGCTTCTTGCCCTTTGACAACCTGAGATAAGGCTTCAAAGTCTCGCATATCATCTTGGATGACACGGACTTGATCGCGGATGGGTTCGATATTTTTCCAGTTGCCGCCGAATTCCTTAATCATGGCATCTAATAAAGTAACCTTCGCCCCAAGGTCTACCATGCGGATGGCCAGTGAGCTTCCGATGAATCCGAGACCTCCTGTGATTAATACAGTTCGACCCGAATACCAGCTTTCTTCATAAACCAATTAGGCTTGCTCCTTGCTGCGCACGGTTCTTCGCACCACAAACTGAGGTATCTTATTTAGCTTCATCAGCACCCTCCCTAGGTACTCGCCCATTAAGCCGATGGCCAAAAGCTGTACGCTGGACATAAATAAGACGGCAATAAAAACTGATGCCCAACCTGTGGGGAGGTCTGGGTTCATGAGTTTTTCGATGATGACAAAAATCCCTGCCAAGCCGCTTAATGAGGCAAGCAACAATCCAATTGCACTTGCAATGCGCAGTGGCAAGATTGAAAAGTTTGTGAACATGTTGAGCCAAAGGCTGACAAGTTTACGCAGCGTATAGCCAGAGCGTCCGACCTCTCGGCCGAAGTGCTCAACCTCTAGTCGTCCGTAACGGGTCGTGCTTCTGAGGATCAGGCCATCGATGTAGGGGTAGGGACCGTCATACTTGATAACTTGTTTGACCACCGATCGACGGATGCACTTAAATGATGAAAGGTAGAGATCTCTCGGTTTCTTAAGGACATAGCTTGCGATCAGGTTGTTAAAAGCACTACCCAAGTTTCGAGACAACCGATGTTTTTTTTTCTTGTAGTAAGAAAAAACCACGTCGTAATCACCTCGGTAGAGCTCATCAACGAGTCGAATGACTTCATGAGGCGGGTTCTGTAGATCATCATCCATGATCACGACACAGTCACCTGTACAGTGATTTAACCCCGCCATGACGGCATTATGTTCACCGAAATTTGTTGAAAGCTCTAAATAAACAATCCAGTCGTTTTGTTGCGCCGCAATCTCGCAAACCTCGTCAGAATTATCGCGCGTGCTCCCATCGTTGACTAAGATAAGCTCCAACTCATTTTGTGGTCTGAGGTGTTTGTCAAGCTGCTCTATGAGTTTGGGTAAAGTCGCAGCGCCGTTATAGACAGGCACAACAACTGAAATGCGTTGCATGGGTGGCATGGTTTGAGATCGACTTAGCGTTAATGACGGTGTTAACTTTAATATTCAAACTAAGCACGTCTTGTCGAACCGCTCAACTTAAGGCGTCCAATTCGTGTTTTTTTTATAATCTAACGTAGAGCAACCTCAAAACAACAGTCTGAGTTTAGAACTGAGCCCACAAGCAATCAAGTGTCTTAATTGTTTGTTGTTTTTTTGGAAATACTTAGGATTTTTGGGCTTTTAAGCTCCAACCCCCCCGTTGTGACTCGTGTCGAGTCCACGCTGGGTTTTGCGCGGGTGATTTAAACCACAGTCAGAAACCTTTGCACCTTTTTACAGCGCAACGGTCAAGGTTTAAGCAAGTAGATTCCAGTGCGAAGTGCACTGCGTTTTAGTTCAAAGGTTGCGTTCAAAAAGTGAAGGACAGCACTAACTTTGAGTTTTTAAGCTTGGTGTTCACCGATCTTGTAGAAATTTCATCACATACAGATCAGTATGAATGGTAGGGGCAATTTGGGTGACACACTGATCATTCAAAGATTTTGGTGCACGGTGAAGTAAGAGGCGGTTTTAATGAATACCGATCAAACCCCTTTCGAGGTTAGGGTCGGCATGACCCAATTTATTCGGATCTAGCGCAAGGTCTGAGGATAACAAGCACTGTACCGACAGCCCCGAATGGCCATCACTTGCTGGGACAGGGGGAAACGCCAAGGAGGCAGATGTCAGATGACGGCATCCTGTTTGAGACTTTTTTTGGGGCTGTTATCAACCGCCAATTGGTAACTAACTCAGTCAAATTTTTATCAAAGGCAACAGGCTTAGGGTCAATCACTGGGCCGCGTGTTTGTATGCCGTCATGTCGCGCAGGCAGCTCAATGTTTGGTGCTTAGATGTTCTCAAGGGTAAGATTTATTGGGAAATTCGTTGTTAAAACTAATTTTTTCTTGGGCAATTAAGTTGGGAACGAATGGGTGCTGGTTTTGCAGATTTCCAAGCAGTCGTTCTTTGTCAGCGTCTTGTTTAAAAATGGCTGATAAGAAAGCCACTCCTGAGTCGCTACCAGCACCAAGTCGCAATCATCTTTTTAAAAAATACAAAAAGGGAATTTTCAATGACACCACGAAACGTAACAATGCCCACTCTGCGCGAGCAAATGGCAGCCGGCGGCTGTCTTGCGCCTGGGGTCTACGACGCGTTGTCTGCGCGCATGGCGCAACAGGCCGGCTTTGAGACAGTTTATTTATCTGGCGCTAGCATTGCTTACACGCGACTTGGTGGTCCTGACATCGGTCTGCTGGGTTTGACCGAAGTTGCTGATGTTTTGCGTTACATCTCTGAGCAAACAGACGTCCAAGTCATTGTTGATGCCGATACCGGATTTGGCAATGCCATCAATGTGATGCGCACGGTGCGCCTGCTCGAACGCGAGGGCGCCAAGGCCATCCAGCTGGAAGACCAAGGGTTTCCCAAGCGCTGTGGGCACCTGAAAGGCAAAACACTCGTGCCAACGGCAGAAATGGTCGGCAAACTGAAGGCTGCTGTTGATGCACGCCGTTCGAGTGAGACACTCATTATTGGTCGCACCGATGCCATCGCTGTTGAAGGCATCGAGTCGGCTGTCGAGCGGGCTGTGGCTTATCAAGAAGCCGGTGCGGACATTGTGTTTGTTGAGGGTTTTCGTGATGACACCCATGTCACCAAGATCATGCATGCCCTGAAAGGTCGTGCGCCTTTGATGGCCAACATGGTGGAGGGGGGTGACACGCCTATCGATTCGGCCCAAACGCTCTACGACAAAGGATTTTCTTTGGTGATTTTTCCCGGTGGATTGGTCAGAGCGCTGGCTCACACCATGCAGGGCTACTTTGCGGCACTCAAACGCACTGGCACGACAGACAGCTGGCGCGCGCAGATGTTGGACTTTACTGGGCTCAATAACGTCTTACAGACCCCAGCAGTGCTCGAGCTCGGGCAACGTTATGAGCCCAAGTCAGACCAAAAATAAGTCACTAGACTTTGTGAGCGACTAGCCAAGGGAAACGGGTTTGATATTGGGATTCAAAGGTATCAATGTCTTGGCTATGGCTCAAGGTCAGGGATAACTCATCGAGCCCTTTGGTGAGACACTCGCGCCAAAAATCATCCACCTCGAATTTGGCGCAGTCTTTGTCCCAGCGCACTTCGCACTGCATGAGGTCGACCGTGATATCCGTTTGGGTTGTGAGACTTTCAGTCCAACGCATCAGTCGTGCATGGTCAGCGGTATGAAGCCGAACGGGCAAAACACCGTTTTTGAAGCAGTTGTTATGAAAAATATCACCGAAGGTGGTGCCCACCACAGCCCGGATGCCATAGTCTGCTAGCGCGTAGACTGCGCCCTCACGGGACGAGCCACAGCCAAAGTTGTCATCGACCACCAAAACTTTGGGTGTTTGATCTTTTGCAGTGTTTAGGGGGTGCGGCTTGTGATTGCCGGCATCGTCAAACCGCGTGTCATGAAATAGAAACTGACCGTAGCCCAGCGACCGGTCTTTTTTTAGGAATCGTGCAGGAATAATTTGATCGGTATCGACGTTGGGTCCAGGGATAGCAGCCACGGTGGCCGTCAGTGTGGTCAACGGTTCAAAGGTGGTGGAAGTTTGTGACTTGGTCATGCGTGGGCTCCCAGCAAAGTACGAACGTCTGTTAGTTTGCCATTGACAGCGGCTGCAGCCGCCATGGCTGGACTCATCAAATGAGTTCGAGCCCCAGGCCCCTGGCGACCCATAAAATTGCGATTCGAAGTCGAGGCGATCCGCTCACCTGGCTTGCCGATGTCGCCATTCATGGCCGCGCACATTGAGCAGCCCGCTGATCGCCATTGAAGACCAGCATCGGTAAAAATTTTGTCCAGCCCCTCGGCTTCTGCTTGGGCTTTGATCAGTCCTGAGCCGGGCACGACAATGCCGGGTACTTTGGCTTGTCGGCCTTTGAGAACCCGAGCCGCGTCGCGCAAATCACGGAGTCTACTGTTGGTGCAAGAGCCAATGAAAACTTGGTCGATGGCAATATCTGTGAGCCGGGTGCCAGGCACCAAACCCATGTAATCGAGCGCTTGCTGGGCGCCTGCCCGAGCCTGTGCATCTTTAAAACCAGAAGGGTCTGGGACGACTTCATCGATGCCACAGCCCGCATCAGGGCTTGTACCCCAGGTCACCATGGGCTTGATATCACGTGCGTCTAATGTGACTTCAAGATCAAATGATGCATCGTCTTCTGAGCGTAGTGTTTTCCAGTGGGCCAGTGCTTTGTCCCAAGACGGGCCCTTGGGTGCCTGGGGTTTGTCGTGCAAATAGCCGTAAACCGTGTCGTCTGGTGCAATCATGCCCAGTCTTGCACCCGCTTCAATCGACATGTTGCAAACAGTCAAGCGACCATCCATGTCCAGTGCCGTGATTGCCGAGCCGGCGTATTCAATGGCGTATCCGACCGCGCCAGCGGCACCAATTTTGGCGATAATTGCCAGAATAATGTCTTTGGCGCTGATGCCAATGCCAGGGGTGCCATCGACTCGAATGCGCATCACCCGAGGTTTGATTTGCCAAAGTGTTTGCGTGGCCATCACGTGCATGCTTTCGGACTGACCGATGCCAAATGCGATCGCGCCAAGCGCGCCATGGGTGGACGTGTGGCTGTCGCTGCACACCAAGGTCATGCCGGGCAGGGTGATACCTTGTTCAGGCCCAACCACATGCACAATGCCTTGGCGTTGATCAGACAGCGGAAAGTGTGGGATGCCACCCCAGATCATGTTGTGATCGAACTGCGTAATCATTTTCCCGATTTCTGCCGTTGCGGCATCTTGTGCACGTCTGCCTGTGGTCGGGACGTAGTGATCTGGCACGCCAAATACCTGCGCAGGTTTGCGCAGCGACAGGTTTCGAGCGCGCAACTGATTGAACGCGTGAAACGAGCCCTCGTGCACGATGTGGCGGTCAATGTAGAGCAATGAAGGGCCGTGTTGACGGGCAATGACAGCGTGTGGCGTCCAGATTTTGTGAAATAGGCTATGAGTCATGATTAAGTGATGATGTGTCCCATGTGCATTAACGTTTGGTGATGCTTAATTGTAGCCAGCTCTTAATATCTAGCTCATACGCTTAACCAATTGATTTTTATGCAAAATAAACCAAGAAAAACGGTATTGAGCCACCTGTCTAGATATAAATATTACTTAGCCATTTCTTTCAATTTGCACGCACAGACTGGTCTCGCTAATACAAGTTGTTTGATGGGTGATCCTTGGATCCAAGCCTGTAAGGTGTTCATTTGGTTTGATTAACAGTGCTTTTTAGCAAAAAGCAATTCAGTACGAAAGTCGTCAAATCCTTAATTCTTAGGGCTTAGCTGGGCATGCGATATTTTAGTTGTGCCATGTTAAAAAGAGAAAGGTGAACAGAAGCGGGGCACTTTTTGGCTTTACTTCAACAAGCAGTTGTCATCCACATATTTCATTTCATAACTGTCATAGTTCTGACATATTCGATGGCTAAGATGGCGCTGCTGGACTAAATATGTTGATCCTGTTGTTCGAAGTTTATCCAAAGGAATGCTATGAAAAAAATTATTTCGCAAGTTCTTCTAGGCGGCGCTGTTGCGGCGTTTGGTTTGAGCGCTTCAGCTGCTGACATTACGGGCGCTGGCGCTACTTTCCCATACCCAGTCTACGCCAAATGGGCCGAAGCCTACAAAGCTCAGACCGGTGTTGGCTTGAACTATCAATCAATCGGCTCATCGGGCGGTATGCGTCAGATCCGTGCCAAGACAGTGACTTTTGGTGCAAGCGATGCGCCCATCAAAGGTGCTGATCTGGACAAAGATGGTTTGGTTCAGTTCCCTGCCATTATTGGCGGTACGGTTCCAGTCTTTAACCTCGACGGTTTTAAGTCTGGTCAAGTTCGCATCACTGGCGAAGTTTTGGCCGAAATTTTCATGGGTACGATCTCCAACTGGAATGATCCAAAAATAGCAGCCATTAACCCAAGCTTGACGTTACCCAACCAAACCATCACCGTGGTTCACCGTGCTGATGGTTCAGGTACAACTTTTAACTTTACTGACTACCTCACTGTTGTCAGCAAAGGTTGGGCAGAGAAAGTCGGTAAAGGTGCTGCTGTTAAGTGGCCAGCTGCTTCTTCATTGGGTGGTAAGGGTAACGAAGGCGTTGCCGCTAACGTTGCGCGCATCAAGGGCTCAGTGGGCTATGTTGAATATGCCTATGCAAAAAAGACAAGCATTCCTTACATGCGTTTGCAAAACAAAGATGGCGTGTTTGTGCGTCCGGACGAGAAGTCATTCGCCGCAGCTGCTGCAGGCGCCGACTGGGGTAGCGTTCCTGGTATGGGTCTGTCAATCGTTGCCCAGCCTGGTGCCGACACATGGCCAATCTCAACCGCTTCTTTCATCTTGATGTACAAAAATCCTAGCGACAAAGAAGCATCAGCCGGCGTGTTGAAGTTTTTTGATTGGGCATTTAAAAATGGTCAACAAATGGCCATCGATTTGGCTTACGTGCCACTGCCTGATTCTTTGACCAACTTAATCCGCACCACAGTATGGTCACAAATCAATAATAAGTAATGTTCTCGCTTTAGGTTAGGTAACCTGACCCGAAAGGGTCAGGTATTTTTTGATGATTCGCCGGGAGCGTTTATGAGTCAGGCCCCCCAAGTTTTAGACATTGATGCTTCCAACAAACGAATGCTTGCGGTCGTCAAGCGTCAAAAGTGGCAAGATTTGTTGTTTCATAAAGTAACGATGGGGTTCTCGCTACTCGTACTTCTGGCGCTGGTCAGTATCATTATTTCCCTTTTTTACAGCGCATGGCCCGCCTTCAGTAAATTCGGCATTGGATTTATTTGGAGCGACGAGTGGGACATCGTCAACGACAAGTTTGGTGCCCTCATTGCCATCTACGGCACGCTGATGAGTTCTGCCATCGCGTTGCTGATTGCCATACCACTGGCCTTTGGCATTGCATTGTTTCTCACTGAGACCTGTCCGACTTGGCTTCGTAGACCGCTTGGCACAGCCGTTGAGTTGCTTGCTGCAGTGCCTTCCATCATCTACGGCATGTTTGGACTGTTTATTTTTGCACCTCTTTTTGGTGAATATGGCCAGCCGGCCCTCCAGTCAACGTTAGGACAAATGCCACTGATTGGACCTTTATTTGGCGGGGCCATGAACGGTATTGGCATCCTGGCAGCAGGCATCATTTTGGCCTTTATGGTTTTGCCGTTTATCGCTGCTGTGATGAGAGACGTGTTTGAAATAGTGCCGCCCATATTGCGAGAATCAGCCTACGGTGTCGGATGCACCACCTGGGAGGTGGTCCGTTACGTGGTGTTGCCATACACACAAAAAGGTGTGATCGGCGGCATCATGCTGGGTCTTGGCCGAGCTTTGGGTGAAACCATGGCGGTTACCTTTGTGATCGGTAATTCCCAACGTATCTTGCCCTCTTTATTCGCGCCTGGAACGTCGATTGCTTCGACGTTGGCAAATGAGTTTGCCGAGGCCGGAGATCTCCACTTGTCAGCACTCTTTGCACTTGGATTTCTGCTTTTCATCATTACCTTCATCGTTCTTGGTGCGGCAAAGATTTTGATCATCCGCACAGAGCGAGCCAAGGGATTCAAGACATAGCAAGGAAAAACGCTAATGAATAAGTCACTGTACGCACGTCGCAAATTGGTCAACCAAATAGGAATGACGTTGTCTTTTTTGGCGATGGTTTTGGGGTTGTTCGTTCTGCTTTGGATTTTGTTGATTCTGTTTAAAAACGGTTTTCAAGCACTCAGTTGGTCACTTTTTACCGAATCCACACCCGCGCCAGGTTCTGAAGGTGGTGGCTTGGCAAATGCCATCCTTGGAAGTTTGATGATGGTTGGTTTTTCTGCGCTCATTAGTACGCCAATTGGTGTTTTTGCAGGTGTTTATTTGGCTGAATACGGCGATGAAAGCCGCACTGCGGAAGTGACACGTTTTGTGACTGACATCATGCTGTCGGCTCCTTCAATCGTTTTAGGGCTTTTCGTATATGCCATTTTGGTGGCGCAGGTTGGTCACTTTTCTGGGTGGGCAGGTAGCATGGCTTTGTCCTTAATTGCCGTACCGGTGGTTGTGCGTACGACCGAGAACATGTTGCGTTTGGTGCCAGGCAGTTTACGTGAGGCGGCGTTTGCGCTGGGTGCTCCCCGTTGGAAAGTGGCCACTTATGTGACCTTACAGGCTGCCAAAGCAGGCGTTTTGACCGGATTATTGCTCGCTTTAGCAAGAATCAGTGGTGAAACAGCGCCACTGCTATTTACGGCCCTGAACAACCAATTCTTCTCGGCAAATATGAATGCGCCACTTGCCAATTTGCCGGTTGTGATTTTCCAATTTGCAATGAGCCCTTACGATAATTGGATCAATTTGGCTTGGGGTGGGGCGTTGCTCATCACCTTGACGGTGTTGGTACTGAACATCATTGCGCGTGTTTTGTTCCGAGAAAAAGTTAGAGCCTAAACTCAAGAGAGATGACTATGTTGAACAGTGATACCAAATCGCCCGTTAATGCCATCGAGTGCAGAGGCCTAAACTTTTTTTACGGAAATTTTCAAGGTTTAAAAGACGTCAATCTTGATATTGCTGAAAAAAAGGTCACGGCTTTTATCGGTCCTTCAGGTTGCGGTAAGTCAACGCTTTTGCGTACGCTTAACCGCATGTACAGCCTGTACCCAGGACAGCGTGCTGAAGGTGAAATAAATTTTTATGGTCAAAATATATTGTCACCAAAGCAAGACTTGAACTTATTGCGCGCTCAGGTGGGCATGGTTTTTCAAAAACCAACACCTTTCCCGATGACGATTTATGACAATATTGCCTTTGGTATTCGGCTTTACGAGAACATCAACAAAGCAGATCTTGATGAGCGGGTTGAGTGGGCCTTGACCAAAGCAGCCATATGGGATGAGGTCAAAGACAAACTCGGCCAGAGTGGTTTGTCACTGTCTGGTGGGCAACAGCAGCGCTTGTGCATTGCCCGTTCAGTCGCTGTCAAGCCAAAGGTTATTTTGCTAGACGAGCCGACATCGGCCTTAGATCCCATCTCAACGGCAAAAGTCGAAGACCTTATTTCCGAATTGAAATCGGACTATACCGTGGCAATCGTGACTCACAACATGCAGCAGGCTGCTCGGTTGTCTGACTTCACCGCGTATATGTACTTGGGCACCCTGGTTGAATTCAACCAGACAACCGAGATATTTACGCGACCCAAAAATAAAGAAACAGAAGACTACATCACTGGACGATTTGGATAAACTGCGCTTTTTGTAAAAACGTACTGGATATAAGCTTGCCATCTTAGTGATGTTTAGCTGTTTTCTAATGGTCAATTAGCTTGCTAGCGCCGACTTTTTTAACACCCCATATCAGCGGTGTAACGGATCAAAAATTTAAGTTGTTGCCATAAAAAAAGGGTTTGGCCAAAGGCCAAACCCGAATAATGCAATGTGACTGATCTGGTTATGTCTGATACTACTTTTTGGCAGCGCCTGAGTCTTCAATGACTTTCTTCCACTTGGTGTACTCACTCATGATGAAGTCAGCATAGACCTTTGGTGGGCCACCCACTGGATCGGCACCTGCGGCAACAAACTGCTTCTCAAGCGCCGGTAGAATTTTGTTAACGTCAACGTTGATTTTGTCGATGATGGCTTGTGGAGTACCGGCGGGGGCCAGCAAACCGAACCATGATCCCGCTTGGTAACCCTTGAAACCAAGTTCTTGAACGGTAGGAATGTCGGGCATTGAGCGCGAACGCTTCAAGCTCGTCACTGCGATTGGTGTCAACTTTCCGGCCTTGATCTGCCCAATAACGGAAGGAATGGTCGCAAACATGAAATCTGTTTGGCCAGCCAACAGTCCGTTCAATGCCTCGGCGCCCTTATAAGGGATGTGTGTGGCGTTGATTCCCATTCTCTGCATCAACATGAAGCCAGACAAGTGAGCTGATGTTCCCGTTCCCGTGGAGGGGTAGTTCAACAAACTGCCCTTGGCCTTGACGTAAGCTTCGAAGTCTTTGAAGTTTTTGATGCCTGTTGATGGATTCACCACCAAAACGTTGGGTACGTCAGCCACCAAAATGATGGGGGTCAATTCTGTTAGTGGATCGTGCTTGAGTTTTTTTAACGTTGGGTTAATGGCCATGGGGCCAACTGAAGCCATCAGTAAGGTATAACCGTCGGGCTTTGTTCTGGTGGCTTCGGCCGCAGCAATATCACCCCCAGCGCCTGGTTTGTTCTCAACAACAAAGTTTGAACCGGGAATAATTTTCACCAATTCATTGGCCACAGCCCGAGAAATGATGTCGGTCGTCCCGCCAGCGGAGAAGCCCACCAGAATTTTGACGGGTTTGTCGGGGTAATTGCTGGTTTGAGCCTGAGCTGTGCCCAGACCAGTGGCCATGGCGACAACTGTTAGCGAAAGAAGCCATTTTTTCGGCAAATATTTACGCATTATTTATCCCTTTAACGATAAACAAAATGAAACTTTGGATGAGCAGTTTTTTTAGCACTCTAAGATTAGAGACTGAGCGACCTCGTGTAAAGAGAATTATTGTCATTCAAAACAACGGGATAGCGCACATACCTCGGGATTATCCGGTTGCGCTAAATCAGCTTTTGCAGGCGATTATTGTTTGGAATCCTAAGCACATGTTTTTTTCATTTTGGCTTTGGTTCGCAGCTAGGGGCTATTTGATGTTTGCAGATGAGACAGTGCGTATGAGACCAAGCGTATCTGCGAGATCATGTCAGTTGTTAAAAACCAATCGCCGTTGGGTGTTCGTCAGTCCTGACCCATGCTTTTTTTCAATCACAAGATTCACAGTGTGGGCATTGATTACCCGCGCGTAAGCGTATTGCATTGGGTTTTAACTCAGTGCTCTATTGCATTTAAGGCTTTGAAACTTGCACTGCTGTATGCACCAAGCGTGATGCTAGCCCTAGCGCAAGTAAGTATTACCCCATTGCACAAAGTCAGAAAAAGCCTCCTGCGCGAGGTATTGGGGCTCGAATCCTAAGCCTTTTCTGATTCGCTCAATGCTCATGGGTGAGCGTTTTGGGCTGGCGTTTCGTCCAATGTTGCAAAGCGAAGGGTCGTCTACGCTCTCGTAGCTGAATCCCGGAAAGGTAGCAACGAGCTTTTCACACCATTGGTCAACATTCCAGCGTTGCCCAGATGAGAGGTGATAGAGCGGTTGAGGCCGGGTTTTGGCACTTAAGGCGCAAAGTACGCCTGAAGCCACATCGACCGAATAGACCCAATCGTTTGCGCAATGACGCGACAACACAGCATGTTCGCCCAGATGCGCCGCATTAAGTAATTGCAGAGGAATGCTCAATGTGTCGCGAACGCCCGTGCTGTATTCCCATCGGCCAAAGACGGTACCCAACCGTATCACCGTGACATCTAGGTTGCGCCGTGAAGCGTAGCGCATACAAGTGCGTTCGGCGGCAAACTTACTGATGCCGTAGAGAGACTCTGGCATGGCAGCACTCGAATGCTCATCGAGCGACTCAGACCATTGGCCTGCTTCGCCAAAAACGGAGCCTGTCCCAAGCTGTATGAGTCGTTTGGTGCCGTGTCTCAAGCAGGCTTCTAAAAGCTCAATGGTGCCCAATAAGTTAACCCTAAAGATATCGTGCGCTGCTGTGATCTCACGTTCAGGTCCTGCGGTAATCGCTGCTGCATTGACGATGTATTCAGGTTTTTTATCTGATAGCACCTCGTCTAGATCCTCTCGGCGAGAGATATCCCCAGCGATGATTTCTAGTTGTCCCGGCAATTCTTGGAGTGCTTTTGTAAAGGCGTTCGGGGCCGTGTCAGGCCCAAATAAAATCACCCGCCCTTGCCTTGAAAGGATTTGTTGAGCGATGTTTAGCCCAACAAATCCCATGCCACCGGTTATCAGTACACTCATTATTTGAGTTTGATATTGGCTTTTGTGGCAACGTCGCGCCACTTTGCTGTTTCCGCATTGATAAATGCAGTGGCTTCACTCGGTGACATCAAAATTGGATCAATGGCGACTTCGGCCAATCTTGCAACGTAGGCGGGATCACGAATAATTGCGTTGTTCCATCCTTGCAGCTTCTTCTGAATATCGGCAGGTGTTTTTACCGGCACTGAAATACCCCACCAGGTACTGGACATGATTTGTGGAAAGCCGAGTTCGGCAAAGGTAGGAACGTTTGGTAAGGGTTTAAGTCTGGTGTTGTTGGCCACCGCTAGGGCACGAACTTTACCTGCTTCAATATTTCCCTTGAGCGTTGTTAGGTCGTTTACCGTCATATCCACTTCGCCTTTAAGCAAAGCCATGGTTGCAGGTGCACCGCCCTTATAGGGAACATGTAAGACGTCAATGCCAGTACCAACCTTCACCAGTTCAGAGCCCATCTGAACAATAGACCCAACACCTGCTGAGCCAAAGGTCAGCACCCCCGGCTTAGATTTGGCCAAGGCAATGAATTCTGCCAAGTTATTGGCGGGGACGCTTGCACTAACAACAAGTACGTGCGGTGCATTGGCAATCAATCCGATCTGCGCAAAGTCCTTTTGGAATTCGTAGGGCAGGTTGGGCATCAATACTTGATTGATTGCCATGGTGCTGGTTGTGCCAAACAAAATTGAATAGCCATTGGGGTCGGCTCGCGCAACGTTGCTAGTGCCGATCGAACCGGCAGCACCAGCAATGTTTTCGATGACAACGGGTTGGCCAGCGAGCTTTGTTAGGTATTGGGCATAGAGACGCCCAACAAAGTCAGCAGGCCCACCCGCGGGGAACGGAATAACCATTCTAATGGGACGGTTGGGGTAGTCTTCGCTAGCCATTGCTGTGGTTCCAAAGCAAGTAACAGCTGTTAGCGCGGCACTCAGAAATTGAATAGTGCGGCGGCGAACTTGACTTGTTTCTTTCTCGAATAAAGTTGGCTTGAACATATCACTAGTCTCCAAAGTTGAACACACAGTGTTCGTATTGAGCGGGGGCACGAATCGCGCCGCCGCGATAAAAGCTTTCGCTGAGCCGATCGAAACCTGCTCGATCGACACGCGTGTTGTCTGACCAAACTGCGCTTTGGCTGTAGCGGGTAATCGAATCGATTAAGTCATCCTCTGATAAATCCACAAAGTAGTCGCGAACAAGTGCTGTTATTTCAGCCGCGCTGTGGTTGCTCATCCAAGACAATGCTTGTCCCAGCGCCCAGTCCAGTACTTGGATGTCAGACTCTCGTTTCGCTAGGGTTTTACGTGTTGTGATGAAAGCGGTGTAGACGGTAGGGCCGCGTGTGCTTTGTGCGTAAATCAAGTGGGCTTTGCCCGTTCTAAGTGCCTGGCTCACGAACGGTTCAAACGCTTGAATGACGTCAACCTCACCTTGCGCCAGTGCCTTTAACTGCGCTGGCATGTCCAAATCTGTTCTCAACTGTCTGGGCAGAGCCACACCAAGATCTGCCAAGTCAGCCTGAAGACACAACCAAGGCGTTGGGACCTCTTTAACAACCGAAACCCTCAAATTGGTTATATCTTTAAGGGTTGCACTGGGGTGGTCTGCCAATAAACAAAAGGGATCTCGACCGACTGCTTGCGACACACTAACGAGTCTATGTGGATTGTTGGCGGTTGAGTCGTGATCAATCATCACGCGCATGGGTCCGCCCCAAGTTAGGTCGATCTGGCCTGACTTGACATCATCAATGGCGCTGCCCGGTGAGCCAGGTGGCAACCATTGCAAAGAGACACCTTCCTTTTCAGCCAAAGCCAGTTCACGTAAAACATAAAAAGGAATGTAAAAAATTCCCCTAAAGTTTTCAGCGATGGTTAATGTCACCATGCTGTATCTTTCCTATTCAAAATTTTTGTCTTTTTAATGTAGACAGAGAAACAACTTTCCGCAACAAAAAAAACTTAGATTTTCAATTTAAGCCGCCAAGTACAGGCTCAATTCTTACCCAGGCCATTCGAGACTCACAGGCTTTAGTACGGGATTCAACGTTTCTTGTGCTTTGAGGCTTTGTGCTCTAGCGCTTAGTTTTTAGCGTTTTGCACAAAAGCATAAAAGAACACATGCTTGGCATGCGATTTGCCTTCTTTAAATTTAAACTTTCATACCTTCAATCTTAATAATCGGGATTGATACCAGGCTCAGACTTGTTTTAAAGGTTGGGCAGCCTTGTGACTTCGTTGACCTGATTTGATTTTAAATCGCTGCTGCGCCTGTTTGCCATTGAGAGGTCATCGCCGTTTTGATCTCAATGCAATCGCGATGACGGCGTGATTATCTCCATTGACTCAGGTGATTTAAAGATGCATGCTTTTCCAAAGGCGTTCAGTAAGGCATACCGAATGGCCAGTGTATAAACTTGAGAGCTTGCCATATGCAAAATAGTGGTGCCGTAGAATTGAGATTGGCTCAGCATGCAGCCGGGCTAACGTTTGAGTCTCTTTCAAGCACAGCCGTTGAGCAGGCTCAGATTTTTGTTGCTGACACCTTGTCGGTTGGTGTCGCGGGTAGCCGAGTTGCTGAGCTTGTACCCTTAATGCGCGCCGTTAAGGGTTGGGGCACACAAACATCCGTAGGCGTTTGGGGGCAAAACTGGTGCGCTGATCCGTCGCAAGCGGTTTTACTGAATGCTTTTCAAATTCATTGCCAAGAATTCGATTGCCTGCATGAAGGGGCCGTCCTGCATGCCATGGCGACTTTGTTGCCCGTTTTGGCTGCGCAATCACAGATAAGTGTGGATCCTGTTTCGGGACGCCAGTTTTTAACTGCAGTCGCCGCTGGGGTTGATGTGGCTTGCACGCTGGGTTTGACCGCCAACCAAGGGCTTCGGTTTTTCCGGCCTGCCACAGCGGGTGGTTTTGGGGCGGTTGCGGGGTTGGCGAACTTGCGAGGCTTTGATGCCCAGCAGACGCTATCGGCCTTCGGGCACCAACTGGCACAAGTCAGTGGCACCATGCAAGGGCATACAGAAGGCTCTGTGATCCTGCCCTTTCAAGTGGGTGTCAACGCCCGGGCGGCTTGGCAGTCCTGCGACTTGACCGCTGCTGGCTTTCCGAGTCTGGCCAATCCAATCACGGGCAAGTTCGGTTATTTACCCCTGTTTGAAGTCGATTTTGATATTGGTTCATTGCTCGACGAGCTGGGGCAGATATGGCGGGTTGAGCAACTCAGTCACAAACCATTTCCCAGCGGAAGAGCTTGCCACGGCGGTGTCGAAGGTCTCATGGCGCTACGCCGTGAGCATGGATTTGTTGTTGAGCAGGTCAAGCGCATCACCGTAAAAGGCCCGCCGTTGATTAACCATTTGGTTAACCGACCACCGATACAAAACCCGTCGCCAAACTATGCCCGACTTTGTATGCCATATGTTCTGGCCAAAGTATTGCAATATGGTGAGATTGAGCCTATCCACTATGACCAAGACGCCCTTCGGGATCCGGTGACGTTTGCGTTGTCACAAAAGGTGACCATGGTGTCTGATGGCAATCCAGACCCAAACACATTTGCACCACAAACCGTGACGGTCGAATTAACCAATGGTGAGTGCTTGGTCAAGGTGCTGAGCGAGGTGCTGGCGAGCCCATCGCGTCGTTTGGACAAAGAAGCACGTGATAAAAAATTTAGAGCATGTTGGGCGCTTGCCAAGACCGCGCTTGAGACGCCGGATACGGTCATGGCGCAACTCGAACAACTGCAAACACTTGAAGATGTCAGGCCTTTACTGGCTCGACTGACGAGTAACAACATTTCAGGGGAATCAAATGCCATTAAGCGGTAAAGGAATGCTCATTACTTCGATGAACATCGATCCAAAACACGAAGACGAATTTAACCTGTGGTATGACCGCGAGCATTTGGTTGAGCGTGTGGCTATTGATGGTTTTATAGAGGCCAGACGGTGGGTGGCTGAGGATGCCGATCCCAAGTATTTTGCGACCTACAGCACAGCAGCCTTTGAAGACTTGAGCAGTCCTGCTTATTCTCAGGCACTTGCGAATCAAACAGAATGGTCGCACGTCAATTTGGCACGGTTCCAAGACATGATCCGAGTCGTGGGTCGCATCACAGACTCTCAAGGGCAGGGTAGAGGTGCTGTGCTCGGTGTGGTGAGGCTGCGACTCGAGAACGTGACCCACCAAGCCCGCGAAGCACTGAAATTGGCCATGGCGCCTGGCGATCAACTGCACATTATTTCTATGCACTTAATTGAAAGCGATCCAGTGCTCTCAAAGTCGCTGACCGAACCGGACAAGCCAAATCCTGGCGCAGCCGACTGGTTTGTATTGGTTGAAGGGACAGCGAAAGCGGCGGTTATTGAATTAATGGAAACGCGTTTCAAAACGCTGGGTATCCCAGTGATTTCAATGGGTACCTATCGTTTGTTGTGGGACCTTGCCAAAAGCGACTTATGACCAAACGACCGTGTCACCTTTTTTGAGTGGGATTTCCGTTTGGCGCGTTTTGGTCGTATTCTTTGGCTCCGATATCCACAGCCGCTTAACGTAGAAAACCCATGGCCCTAGGTGCAACGATTTACAAAACCGAATTACACGTCTCAGACACTGACCGTCACTACTATGACAGTCACACACTCACGATTGCTCGTCACCCGTCCGAAACGGCTGAGCGGATGATGGTTCGTCTAATTGCATTTTCATTGAACGCCCAAGAAAACCTAGCGTTTACCAAAGGCATCAGTGATGCCGATGAGCCAGACATTTGGTTGAAAGACTTGACTGGTGCGATTGACCTTTGGATCGAAGTGGGCCAACCCACTGAGACCCGAATTTTGAAGGCATGCGGACGCGCCAAACAGGTGATTGTGTATTGTCACAACGGTCACGCCAGCAAGCTCTGGTGGGATGGCATGGCGAACAAACTGGCGCGCGCCAAAAATTTGACGGTGGTTTTCTTGTCTCCGGACCCCATTCGAGTCTTGGCTGCCCAGATCAAGCGAAATATGGTCTTGCACGTCAACATTCAAGAGCAAGAACTGTTTATTTCGACAGACGATGATCAAGTCAGCTTGGTGCCCGCGGTTTGGCGTGAACCAAGAAGCTAGTGGCTGGTTGACGAGCATGGCGGCGGTTTATTTTGAAACCCGTTTACTGATCAGTACCGTCAAAATTAAAGCCAGCGCGAACACAATAGTGCCCAGCTCCAGTGACTCACCCAGCAGCCAGGCTGACAGAATAAGCGCGACGAAGGGCTGCAACAGCTGGACCTGACTGACTCTCATGGTGCCACCAAGCACCAAGCCTTTGTACCAGGCAAAGAAACCCAGCCACATGGAAAAGACCCCCAAATAGCCCAAGCCCGCGACGTGCGCCAACGTCATGGGCGTTGAAGGCCAAAGCCAGATGGTGGCGGGTATCGTGAAGGGAAGGCTAATGACCAAGACCCAGGAGATGGCGTGCGAGGCTGGCATGGCCGAGGACACTTTCACCCCTGAGATGTAACCCACGGCACCGGTCACCACGGCAAGGACCAAGAACACGTCGGCGAGCCGCAACACGCCAAGTCCCTTGTAGACTGAAAACGCCACGATCAGTAAAAATCCGGTAAGCGCACAAAGCCAAAACTTCAAGGGCTGCTTTTGCCGAAAATAGAGGCTGGCAAACACCGCGGTACAAATAGGCATGAATCCGGTGACCACCGCTGCTTGCACCGATGGGGCCTGAGCAAGCCCAAGCCCTAAAAACAAAGGGAAAGCCAGCGCCGTACCCAGCGCACTGACCACCAAAGCGCCAACCAATCCATCGTGGCGTTTGCGTGGCAGCACCAAAGCCTTTTGCCAATACAAGTAAGTCAGACCGCAAAGCCCAGCAATGACGGCACGGCATACAGTTACAAAAAGGGGTGAAAGTGACTCGATGCCGTCAGCACGCACGACCCAGCGGGTGATGGGCAGTGTCAGTGCAAAAACGACGACACCCACAAAAGCCAGTGCATAGCCTTTGGTCTCGTTGCTGAGTTGGTTCACCAGTGGTTGGTCTCTAAAAAGTCAATCAGAAAGGGTCTCAAGCGTTGCCGTCTGCCGTTTGCGCGAGCGCATAAAGTTCAAGTAAAGCAGCGGCACCACAAAGAGGGTTAGCACCGTAGAGAATGCCAAGCCCCACACAATGCTGGCGGCCACAGGTCCCCACAGCAAGCTCTTACCGCCCAAGCCAAAAGCCAATGAGAAAAGTCCTGCAATCGTTGTGCTGGCGGTGATGAGAATGGGCACGACGCGCCGGCGGGCTGCACTGACCACAGCCTGGGTAACGGCCATGCCAGCGGCCAGTCGAGCGTTGGCCGCGTCAATCAACACAATCGAGGCGTTCACGGCGATGCCCGAAAGGGCGATCACCCCATACAAGGTGTACAAAGAAAGTGGGTTTTGTGAAATGGCCAAGCCGTAGGCCACGCCAGTAAATGCCAAAGGCACAGCCACCAGCACCATCAAGGGCTGCCAATAGCTCTTGAACTGTGCCGCCAAGATCAGGTAAATCAAGCCAACTCCGAAGAGAAACAAGGTCTTCATCGCATCAAGGCTTTCCTCAATGTCTTCAAGCTCCCCCGAAAAGTCGAGGTCAATGCCAGGGTGGTCAACGCGCATGGATTCCCAAGCTTGACCGATGATCTGATTGGCACGACTCGTGTCAGTGATGTCTTTGTCTAAGTTGGCCTGTACAGAAATCGTGCGCCGCAGGTTGTAGTGGCGAATGACACCGCGTCCAGGTGTCTGTTCTATCGTGACCATGTCACCAAGGCGAGCCAAACCGCCATTGGGTAAAGCAACGGGTTGATCCAGAAAACCCGTAATACCAGTCTGACTCAGAGACGTGCGTGGGTCGGCGTGATCAGCTCGGATGCGCAGTTCAATGCGATCGCCCTCAATACGCGTGAAGGCTAAGATTTCACCATCAACACTGAAGCGCACCAGTCGAGCCAGCTGCGCTGTGGTTAGACCCATTTGTTCAAGGGCTTGAGTGTCTGCTTTGAGTTGCAGTTGTGGGCGCCCGGCCTGGTCATCGTCTTGAACATCGGTTGCACCCGGAATGGATTGCACCACTTTCTTGATGGCCGCTGCCGCTTTTTCTATATCTTCAAATCGGTCACCTCGAACCTTGACATTGATGGGTAAGCCCGCTGGGGGGCCGCCAGAAATCATCGTAAAGCTTTTCTGGGCGCGCCCTGGCAGCGGTTCGATCAAAGGCCTGAGACTTTGCACAATCTCATTAACATCTCGAGAGTTTTCTGAGCGTGGTTGCAACGAAACAGTGATTTGACCGTATTGATCGCCAAACACTTGTTCAGCATCGGTGAACTTCAATCCGGCCGAGGAGGTGACCGCGCGAGCCTCTAAGCCTGATCCCACACCGTTGAGATGCTGGCGCACCATTTTTTCAACGGCTTGCGTTTCAGCCAGTGTTTGCTCAAGCGTGGCGTCAGCGGGCATGTCGACGTTGACATAAAAAAGCCGTATGGGGTCAAACGCAAAGAACTGTACGCGCACCACCTCAGTGGTGATCAAGCCCACGGCTAACGCCAACGAGGCGAGGGCTGCGGTGGCGGACATTTTGGGTCGCTTTAAGATTTTGACCAGTGCTTGCCCGTACCACAGGCGAATTTTGCGGTTAAATTTGGTGCGCCAATCTTGGGTCGCTTGACCAGCGGTGTGACTTTTGTCTGCGAATGAGGCCACATGCACCGGCGCAATCCAAAAGGCCTCAGCCAATGAAATAAGCAGCGCCAAAGTCACCACAAATGGGATTACAAACATGAACTTGCCCACGATGCCTGGCAGCAGCATCAGCGGCAAGAAAGCGGCCATGGTGGTGACCACTGACGCCAGCACAGGTTGCCACACTTCAATAATCGCCTGGCGGCTCGCTTCGGCGGCTCGCGCACCGCGAGAAATGCGATAGTAGATCGATTCGACCACGACGACCGCATCATCGACGATCATGCCCAGTGCGATCACCACCCCCAATAGCACGGACACGTTTAAGGTGAAGTCCAGTGCATTTAGAACAGCGAATGTGCCCATCAAAGAAAATGGAATACCCATGGCCACGATGACGCTGATACTCGCACCCAAAAATGCCCAACAGACCAACAAAACCAGCAACATACCCAGTAAGGCATTGCGCTGCATCACGCTGAGCGCTTCGCGTGTGGGCACGGTCTGGTCATCAGATAGCACCATCGTAAGCCCCAGTGGCGCAATGATGGGGCTTTGTTCATCGATGTAGTCTGAAAGGCGTTGCACCAACGCTAACGTGTTGACTTGCGACTTTTTGGTGATAGACATCACGACAGCGTCTTGACCGTTCGAAGACGACAATTGTTGTGGTGGCGCTCGAGCACGCTCAACACGCGCCACATCGGCTAAGCGCACCGATTGACCGGGCGCACCAGGTTGTGCAATGCGAAGCTGCGCAAGCGCTTGAGGGTCGCTCTCAATACCGCGTAGGCTGACTGAAAACGTCCCTTGGGCTGTGTTTAAACTGCCAGCGGCAGTGTCTTGCCACGTCGCCGATAAAGCGTTGGCCACGTCTAGCATGCTCAACCCACGGGCTGCCAGAGCACTGGCATTGGGGCTGACCAAGACTTCAGCATCACGCAGTCCTGAGGTGAAAACCTGATCAACACCGCGCAGCCGTTCAAGGTCAGTTTTGATGCGCCGGGCATTGCGTCGCAAGACTTCATCGTCGGCTTGCCCGAGAAGCAAAATCGAAGCGGTCGGAAACCCGTTTGATGTGGTGATCTCAAGAATTTGTGGGTCTTTCGCTTGGACGGGCAGTTCACTGTTGGCTTTGTTCTGTATTTCGCGACGCAGGTCATTCATGCGTTTGTCAAAGGTTGCTGCAGGCAGTTCTTGGAACCGAACCAGCAGGCTTGACACACCTTCGCGCGAATTGGACAGCACAAACCGAATGTCAGAGACGTTGCTGATGGCATCTTCAATCGGATTGGTCACCAGTCGCTCAACATCTTCTGGGTTTGCACCTGGCAATGCCGCGTTAATCGCCACCCAGTTGAAATTGATTTCTGGGTCTTGCTCGCGTGGCATGCTGAAGTAGCTCAGAAGACCCAGCAGGATCACCACGACAAACGTGATATTGGCCAAAGGTCGATTTGAAAGCAT
>ERZ889217.378-NODE-378-length-28158-cov-22.049425_pt1 | contig 28158 bp, 21 predicted proteins | sample MGYA00521098_ERZ889217 | MGnify/ENA primary metagenome ERZ889217 (study PRJEB32303, sample SAMEA104408613) | aquatic metagenome | biome: Brackish water; feature: Pelagic; material: water | place: Baltic Sea | collected 2014-06-10T22:04:00 | depth 2,362 m ... | reverse complement strand
GCGGCCGTCCTGCTCGCGGGTGGATTGGTCGCCACCGGCCCGGAGGCACGGGCAGCCAATCGGGCCGAAGACGCTCGCACGGTCGGCGAGTCCGGGGCCGGCTGTGCGGTCGAGCCCGACCTCTGGATCGCGAGCACCCGCCGCCTGCCCCGCACGTGCCAGGGGCCCGCTCTGGCCGATCTTCTTGTCGAGCGGCTCGCCGGCGGTGCTTCCTGCCGGGCCTGGGAGCATGCCGACCTTCGAGACCTCCTCGCGGCGACCGACCGGCCGCTGGTGGTCTTCATCCATGGCAATCGGTATGACTCGGACGACGCGAAGTCACAGGGCATGCGGCTGGCCCAGCGGCTCTCGGCCTGCCGCCCCGGCGGCCCGCTTCCCCGCGTGGTCGTGTTTTCCTGGCCGAGCCAGAAGCAGGGCGTGCTGCTGCAGGATGGCCGACTCAAGTACGAGCGGGCCTACGCCGACGGCCACTACCTGGCCGGGTTTCTTGGGCAGATTCAGCCGGAGCAGCCCGTAGCGATCGTTGGCTACTCCTTCGGCGCGCTTGTTGCCGCCGAGGCACTCGAGGATCTCGCAGCCCAGGATCTGCCCGCCTTTCCTGGTCTTCGTTGGGCCGAGCGACCGGGTCGTACCCATCTGGTGTTCGTTGTGCCGGCTCTGCGGTTCGATGCGGTCGCCCCGCGGGGCGGGTTTCACAACATGCTCGTCGGCCTGGAGCGATTTACGCTTCTGATCAACTCCCGCGATGAAGCGCTGCGGTTTTTCCCGCTGCTCGAGCCACAGGTAAAAGCCCAGGCGATGGGCTACGTCGGCGTGTCGCGCCGGTGGCTGCCGGATGGGCTCGAATACACGGCCACGGATGCTGCCAGTCTGGTCGGCAAGATGCACACCATGCGGCGGTATCTCGACTCCGCTCCGCTTTCTGACCGGATCGCCGGTGGATTGCTCGACGGCCTGACAGACGAGTGATCCGCCCTCAGGCGGCTCGTCGGGCGGGCGGCTGGGCGTCACGGACCATCCGGGCCTCCACCATCATCCGCACGACAGTCGGCATCGCATAGGTGGCGGTCCAGCCGAGCCGCTCAGTCGCCCGCCGGGTGTCGGCCCGGCCACAAGCGATTTCACTGGGCCGCACAAGCCGGGGGTCTCGGACCACATGCCGGCGCCAGTCGAGGCCCACCGTGGCGAAGGCAGCCGCCACGAAGTCTTCCAGGCTCGTCGTCACGCCGGTGGCGATCACGAAGTCTTCCAGCGTGTCGAGCTGGAGCATCCGGTGCATCGCCACAACGTACTCCGGCGCCCAGCCCCAGTCGCGATGGACCGAGAGGTCACCGAGCCGCAGCGTGTCTTCCTCACCCCGCGCGATTCGGCAGGCGGCCGCGACGATCTTCTGGGTCACGAATCGTTCCGGCCGCAGCGGGCTCTCATGGTTGAACAGGATGCCGGTGGCGGAGGCGATGCCGTAGGCCTCACGGTATTGGGCGATCTGCCAGAACGACGTCGCCTTGGCGATACCGTAGGGACTGCGCGGCCGCAGCACGGTGTCTTCTCCGGCTGGCTCGTCACCGGCGTTGCCGAACATCTCGGAACTGCCGGCGTTGTAGAGCCGCACGGGCCGGCCCAGCATCCGGATCGCCTCGAGCAGGTTGATCGTGCCGACCACGATACTTTCGAACGTCTCGACAGGCTGATCGAACGAGAGCCCCACGCTGGATTGGCCGGCCAGGTTGTAAACCTCGTCGGGCTGGGCCTTCTTCAGAGCTTGGAAGGTAGAGCGGAAATCGACGAGCGACATCGATACGACACTCACGTGGTCGCGAATGCCCAGGGCGGCGAGCCCCTCGAAGCGGCCGTGGGCATCTCGGCTGGTACCCACTACGGAATAGCCGAGTCCGAGCAGGTGGGCCGCGAGGTAGGCACCATCCTGGCCGCCAATCCCGCAGATCACCGCGGTCCGGCCGGCGCAGTCACGGCGATGTTCGGACGGTGTCGCTGGCATGGTGCGGGGACGGTAGCAGCCCGCCGCCGGCCGGAAAACCTCAATATCGCTGCTGAGAATTGGGCCATCCGCGGCTCGGCGCACGTCTGGCTTCGAGGCTTGAATGCCGCTGCGGCAAGGCCCGCAGGACGGGCAGCGGCCCTGCCCCGTCCCGCAGGGCAGACGGGTCTCATAAGGCACGCGGGTCGTGCTGGCACCGCTGGCATCAGCTGGTCGCGAACCAGGCAGCCGTGCGGGCAAGTCCGTCGGCGAGGCCCACGGCGGGACGCCAGCCGAGCACCGCTGCAGCCTGGGCTGCGGCGACGAGGTTGCTGCGGAGGTCGCCGGCCCGGCCCGGACCATGCTCGGGCAGCGGCAAGGCTGCCAGTCGGCCACGGGCTGCGACGAGTTCCTGCATCGCCCCGCGAATCATCGCCTCGAGTTCGTTGACGTCGGTGCCTAGGCCGGTGCCGATATTGAGGCTCGTGAGCGTGCCGGGAGCAACCTGGGGCAGGTCGGCGGTGAGGCTCACGAGGTTGGCCCGGGCCACATCGGGGCCATAGACGTAGTCGCGGACACAGCGGCCGTCGCCGTTGATCCGGGCGGCTTCTCCAGCCAGAAGTCGCTTGCAGAAGATCGCCACCACGCCTGCCTCGCCGTGGGGATTTTGGCGGGGCCCGTAGACATTGGAATACCGCAGAGCCACCGTCGCCAGTCCATGCTCGCGGGCGTAAAATTCGAGATATCGCTCGCCCACCCACTTCGTGATTCCGTAGGGGCTGACCGGGTTGGCGGGGGTTTCTTCCGGAGCCGGGGTAGTGACGTCGCCGTAGAGCACGCCACCCGACGAGGCAAACACGATCCGTCTGGCCGCATGCCGCACGGCGGCATCGAGCACGTTGACGAGGCCCATCACGTTCACTTGGGCGTCGAAGGCCGGTTCGCGGACCGAGCGGCTCACCGACATCTGGGCCGCCTGGTGGCAGACGGCATCAGGCTGCTCGGCTGCGAAGGTCCGCTCGACCGCGTCGGCGTCGGCGATGTCGACCACGTGCAGGGGCACATCGGCTGGCAGGTTGGCGGGCGAGCCGCTCGAGAGGTCGTCGAGGACTGCGGCGGAGTGGCCGGCCGCCAGGATCGCATCAACGATGTGGCTGCCGATAAAACCCGCGCCACCGGTGACCAGAATCTTCATGCCCGCCTCGGGAGGGAAATGGAACCCGGCCTGCAGAGCCCGCCCGCGAGATGCCGCGGTGGAAATCGGCATGGAGGCCGCTTATTCGTGGGCGGTAGCATACCCGGAGCATGAATCTGATTCACGAGCACTACATGTCACTCGACCCCGCCCGCGCGGTGGAACTGGCCACTGTGCGGGAACGCAATGCGGCCAGCGGCATCTTTACTACGATCCTGCCGGTTGCCGACGGCGGGCGGAAGACGTTTGCGGAACTGTTCGACCTGGCCGCCCGGAGGTTTCCGGGCGAGATCTGCGTGGTGGCCAATAGCGACATCGCCTTCGACGCCTCGCTCGCCGGGACGGAGGACTTGATCCGTCGGCACCCCCGGCCGCTGCTCGTGGCCCTCTCCCGTTGGGACGATCCCTCTGGGCCGTCGATGGAGGGCCGGATCGATCCGGCAACCTGGCGGTTTTATTCCCACTCCCAAGACACCTGGGTCTTTCGCGCTGGGAGCCTGCCCGATTTCGCCGCCCAGTTCACGCTGGGGATTCCTGCCTGCGAGAGCCGGTTGGCCTACGAGGCGGTGCAGGCCGGAGTGGCTGTTGTCAATCCGGCCCTCTCCGTCCGTACCTGGCATCACCACGGATCGGCCGTCCGTAGCTGGCGGCTGAAAGACTCCTATCGCGGCCCCCTGTTTTTTCCACGGCTGACCACGCTCGATGTGGCTCCGGTCGAGGGCTATGTCCTCGACCGGAGCCGCTGGCGCACCCGCAGGGGCGTGGTGCGAGCCTGAAGGTGGCCTGGACCTGCGGCCCGCGTACAACATGGACCCCGTCCTCGCCTGCCTTATGATGGAGGCTGAGGCGGAAAATTGCGGGATGGAAACCCACACAATCAAACCGATGTTGAGATCTGGTCGCCAACCTGGTGGGTTCAGCCTCGTTGAGCTCCTCGCGGTAATGGCCCTGATCGGTACGCTCGTGTCGCTCTCGCTGCCGGCTGTGCAGCAGGCTCGTGAGGCGGCCCGGCGGACAAGTTGCAGCAACAACCTGCATCAGATGGGGCTGGCCCTTTCTGGCTACGAGGCGGCCCGCCGCAGTTTCCCACCCGGGGACGATGCGGCGGTGTTGCGGCACCACGCCTGGAGTTCATTCATCCTGCCTTACCTGGAGGAGGTGAACCTGGCTGGGCGCATCGATTATCAGGCTGCCTGGAATGCCCCGGGTGGCAACGCCAAACTGGTCGATGCATTGATCCCCACGTTTGTCTGCCCCAGTGGGATCGAACGCTTTCCTGGCAAGCAGGACTACGGCGGCATCCTGGGCACGAGCGTGAGACTTAACGATGACGATCCGCTGCCGGTCGGCTTCGAACATGCCGGGGTGCTCTACGCCACCACCACCAATCGTCCACGCTCCTGTCGAGCGGCCGAGGTCACCGATGGCCTGTCGCACACCCTGCTGGTCACGGAGGGGGTTGATCGCGGGTTTGCTGAATCTGACACCCTGTTCCTGATCGGCAACAGCCGCTGGGCCTGTGGTACGAATTGCTTCCTCCACAACTCGCCCGTGCTTAACACCCGCGAGGTGGACGGCTTCCGCAGCAACCATCTCGGCGGCGTGCTGGGCCTGTTCGGCGACGGCCGGGTGGCCTTTCTGAATGATCAGACGAGCCCCGCTGTGCTCATCGCAGCCTGCACCAAGGCGGGGGGCGAGCCGACCGAAAACCAGCCGTAGGCCTGCCGGCAGGCCGGGTATTCTGCGGGGTTTTTGTCGATTTTGACCCCGGCTTCGGGACCGGTACGATACATGCGCCTCGGAGGACCGTCGGCAAGGGTCCGTGTGCCCCTCCGATGGTTCTGCTTGGCCCCAAACCTGTCTCGCCGTTTTCGAAAGGGCATCGTCATGATTCACCGCAGTCTTCCCGTAGTAGCCGCCTTCGCCGCGGTCATCGCCATCTCAGCCAGCGTGTTCGCTGGGGGCGGCACTCAGATCCCGATTCGGATGAAGAACGTCGGTCCCGCGGCGGTTGCTGTGGCAGCCGGTCCAAACTCGGCCACCGAGAGCCAACTGATCAGTGGCGCTCGGACGCTCGCCGCCAACGGTATCTCGCAGTTCATGGTGCCGGCCGGTGCATTCAAGGCGTTGGCAGCAAATCCCAGCACACCGTCGACCGTCAAAAAACTGCGGGACTTCAACACGCGGACTTTCAAGACAATCTATCTTTACGCACAGCAGGACGGCACCACGGCCACGCTGGTCGGTGCCCCGGGTGGCGTAAAGTTTTGACCCGGCAATGACTGGTGATGGTTTTCGGCCCCCGTTGATTCACCGGTGACATGACGTGCGGCGGACGAATCGCAATTCGGTTCGTCCGCCGTACTCTTTGATGGATCTGCGGGCAGTCGGCAGGAATGAGACCGTGACCGAGTGGACGAGGGCCGATTCCGACTCCCAGGGCGGTGGGACATGGCGGCTGTGCCCGCGCCGGCGTGCTCCCCTCATACGGACGGTGGCGTGGACGGTGGCGATCGTGAGCACGGGAGTGCTGATGGCAGCCCCCTGGCTGCGGCAAGAACTCGTGCCCGCCGGCTGGCTGGCCGCGGCTGGAGGGCTGGCGCTCGTGACCGGCCGCCGAGGCTGGCAGACGGAACTATCGGTGCTCGCGGCTGCAACGCTGGCAATTGCCTTGGCGTTTCACTGGACGCCCGCCGTGCTGGCTGATGCCACCCGCTCGAGCACGGTCGTAGGGCTGGCGTTCGCCGCACCGATTGTGCTCTGGGATGCCTGCCGCCTGGCATTGCCGTTTTGGGCCGTCGGGCGGCTGGTGCGGGATGCCCGCGACGCCTGGCTGCCGGCGGCCTTGGTGGCGGTCGCGGCGGAGGCCGTGGTGCCGGGCTTGTTTCCCTGGAAGCTCGGTTATGCCCAGTTGGCCTGGCCGGCTGTGGTTCAATCAGCCGATCTGGTCGGGGCCGAGGGCCCGACCTTCACCTTCTTCGCCGCTGCTGGTTCGCTCGTCGTGATCGGTGGTCTGCTCACCTGTGGGCGGCCGTCGCCGGTGGGAATAGCGGCGTTGGTCGTCACTGCGGCGAACCTTGCCTACGGGGCCGTCGCGATCCAGCGGGAGACCGCCCGGATGGCGGCGGCACCGAAGCTGCGGGTCGCGCTCGTCCAGGTCGATCCAGACCGCTCAGGGGCGGTGGATCAACTGCGGGCGCTGACCCGGGCAGCCTGCGAAAGCCACCAGCCACCCGATCTCGTCTGTTGGCCTGAGTGTAGTGGGGGATCGTATGAAGAAGGGCTGGCGAGCTTTACCGATGAGGCCGTGGTGTTTCGTCGGTCACGAGAACCGCTGCGGGGGCTTCGGCCCTGGCCCGAGCCGGCCTGTCCACTGCTCTTCGGCGGTCGGGTCTACCGCGGCTACCGCGAGAAGCCCACCGCGATCTTCCAGGCGGCGATCCTGCTTGATGACCGCGAGCAGCTCGTGGGTGTCTATCACAAGCGTCACCTGATGCCGTTTGGTGAATACGTTCCCTTTGCCGACGTGATCCCCGAACTACGACTCTCCTTTCCCGTGGCTGTGCCCTACGACGTCGGTGGGGAACCGACCGTCATCGGCTGCGGTCGGGCCCGGATCGGCAGCCTGCTCTGCTACGAAGACATGGTGCCCACGGCAGCCGCATCGCTTGTCGATCGGTCAGCGTCGGTGCTCATCTCGCTCATCCACGGGGCCGCTTTTACCAATCCGCTCACGCTGCTTCAGCACAGGCTGCTCGCCCAGCAGCGGTCGATCGAACTTCGCCGCTGCCTGGTGCGGTGTGGTTCCACCGGCGAGACCTGTGTGGTGGATGCGACCGGCCGCGTGACCCGACGACTGCCACTCGGGTCCGCGGGTCTGCTGACGGCAGACGTTCCGCTCCTGGAGGGGCGTTCCCTCGCGAGCCGCCTCGGCCGTGCATTCCCCGCTGCTTGCGGCCTGGGGCTGCTCGGGCTCATGGCCCGCAGAAGACTGCGCAGGCTGGGGGCTTTCAGCCTGGGAGCGTGGCGCAGCGGGCCCAAGGCCTGACCCGGGCACCGGCCTTGCGGTGGCGCCAGGTAGTGTGGGATAGCCCTCCCACAGCCCTCGCCTCGAACCCCTCCGTTCAGCTCGTGGCGGGTCTGGGCTGCAGGCGATGGATCGATCCATGCGAATGCCCACGCTATTTCGGAAGGGTCGTTCACGACGCGGCCCGGCCATGCCGCCCGATATCGACGCCGCGGCCCGAGGTGTGATCGAGGCGGTTGCCCCCTACACGATGACGAGTCCAGAGCGAATCCTCGCCCTCCGTGACGCCGTACAACATGTCTGCCGCCATGCGATCGAGGGAGACATCGTCGAATGCGGCGTCTGGCGCGGCGGCAGCATGATGGCCGCGGCCCTCACGCTGGCAGGATTGGGCGAGCACCGGCGGCTGCATCTGTTCGATACCTTCGAGGGCATGCCCCCGCCGGGCGCGGAAGACCGTGACATCGGCGGTGCGGCGGCGGAAGACCTGCTGGCCGAAGAAGATCGCGAGACCGGCAGCACCTGGGCCTTCGGGCCGCTCGCCGACGTCCAGCACAACCTGTTCTCGACCGGCTACCCCAGGGACCTGATCCAGTTCGTGCGGGGACGGGTGGAGGAGACAATTCCCTGCCATGCCCCCGAGCGGATCGCGGTGCTGCGGCTCGACACCGATTGGTACGAGTCCACGCGGCATGAGCTCGTTCACCTCTTTCCCCGGCTTGCCGTCGGCGGTGTCTTGATCATCGACGACTACGGCCATTGGAAGGGTGCCCGCAAGGCCGTCGATGAATACATCGCGGCCACCGGTGCCCGGCTGTTGCTCTCCCGGATCGACTACACCGGCCGGATGGCCGTGAAGATCGATCGCTGACCCCGCCTGGTGTTGCCAGCCTGCCATGATCCAACGAACTTTTCGCCGCCGCAGACTGCATCAGCCGCCCAGCAGTCTCCTGAACCTCGGCTGCGGCCAGCACCGTCATCCCGGCTGGACCAATGTCGATCTCGTGCCCGCCGGCGGCGATGTGATCTGCTGCGACCTGAGGCAGCCGCTGCCGTTTGCCGCCGGCTCTTTTACCGCTGCCTACGCGGCCCATGTGGTCGAACACCTCGCGCCGGTCGAGGCACGTCGTTTGGTGGAGGAACTGCGGCGGGTGCTTCAGCCTGGCGGGATCGTCCGGATCGTAGTGCCCGATCTCGAGGGTATCGTGCGGGCCTACCTGACAAGCCTCGAACAGGCCGCCACCAACAGCGCGGAGGAACGCCGCTGGGAGCATCGCTGGATGACGGTGGAACTTCTCGACCAGCTCGTGCGGGGGCGATCTGGTGGCGTGATGCGGCGCTGGTGGAACTGTGAGCCCGTGCCGTGCCGAGAGTTCATCGAGTCGCGGCTGGGGCAGGAGGCTGTCCGCGGGATGGCTGCGGTGGCCGCCGAGCGGGCGACGCGGAGCGCCAGGTCGCTGGCACCGGATGAGATTTTACTCGCCGAGCCGCCAAGCGGGCGGGACGTGGCCCGGTTCGAGAGCCGCGGGGAGCGACACCGCTGGATGTATGACCGTCTCTCGCTGGCCGATCTGCTCACCGAGGCCGGGTTTACCGATCCCCGCCAGACCGACGCTGTCACATCAAGCATTCCTGACTTCGCCGCCGCGCGGCTCGATGCCGACGAGGCTGACCGGCCGCGGAAGCCCGACTCGCTCTATCTCGAGGGAGTGAGGCCATGAGTTGCTCGCTCGAGCCATGTGCCACGCCAAAGATCACCTGTCTGGCCACGCACGGCGGACTGGCTGGAGGCGCCGCGATTGCGATGGAGCGACTGGCAGCGGGCCTTCGTGCGGCCGGTGCCGAGGTGGATGTGGTGACCCGCGCCGCCGACGGCTGGCCGCACGCCCTGCGGCAGTTCGACCGGCGGATCCGCCGTCGGATTCGACACGGTCGCACGCCCCTCTCCAACACGCTGTTCACTGCCGACTGGCCCGCCTGGGACATCTCGACGCACCCGGCGATCACCGGGTGCGACCTGGTCAACCTGCATTGGGTCGCCGGCTTCCTCGGGGCTGAGGGGTTGAGCCGAATTGTGAGCAGTGGCCGGCCGGTCGCCTGGACGCTGCACGACATGCGGGCTTTTACTGGCGGCTGCCATTATTCAGCCGGCTGCGGCGGCTTCACGGCCAACTGCACGGCCTGTCCTCAGCTCGTGCCCAGGCTCGGTCAGGTGGCCAGCCGTAGCCTGAGCCGCTCCCGCCGCCGGCTGCACGGAATCCCGCTCATGTTCGTCACGCCCAGCCGCTGGCTGGCCGGAGAACTGGTTCGCTCAAGCCTGTTCGACCCCGAGGCCCACGCCGTCCGCGTGATTCCTAATGGCATCGACCTGGCCCGGTTTTGCCCTGGTGATCGGGCCGCCGCGCGGGCCCGGCTGGAACTGCCGGCCGAGGGGCTCGGGATCCTGCTCGGCAGCGTGTCGCTGGAGGAGCGGCGAAAAGGCGGCGATGCTGCTGGGGCGGCGATCGGGCGAATGGTGGCCGAACTCGCCGCAAACCCGACCGTCGGCCCGCCTCCGTTCGTGATCACCTATGGCAGCGGCGCCCTGAATGTTCCCGGCGTTGCCTGCCGGCACCTCGGCCCAGTCGACGAGGCCGGCGTGCTCGAGGCGATCCACGCCAGCGATGTCCATATGACGATGGCTCGCGAAGACAATCTCCCCAACACCGTGATGGAAGCCATGGCCTGTGGGCTGCCTGTAGTGGCCGCCCGGGCCGGGGGCCTTCCTGAGATGATCGTGGATGGAGTGAGCGGTTGGCTCGTCGACGTGGACAACTCGCCGCAGGCGGCGGCGTTACTCGCTGACCTTGCCCGCGGTACCACCCAGGCCGCGTCGATCGGGCGACAGGCCCGGCGGCAGGCTGAGGTCGAGTGGGACAGTGGCGTGCAGGCCCGTCGCTACCTCGATCTTGCCGCTGAGTTGAAACACAGCCTCCAAGGCTCGTGGCCATGTGGTGGTGAACCAGGGGCCGTACCCGGCCGCACGGCCACGCTCACGCCCGCGGTTGCCGGGCTCGTCCATCCGTTGGCCGGACTGCGGGGTCCGCTCCGCCGAGCGCGGCGCCTGGTCGCCAACGCCTCGAGACGGGCCGCCTGAACCCACGCCCCATCCCTCACGCCCCATCCCTGATGAATCATTGCACACCACCGCCGCTCGATGCCGCTGACTTCACGGGCGGCGTGTTTCCCGAGCATGCCTTCCCGCCGCTGCCTGAGTCGGCGAATGACTACTACGCCGCCTGCCGACGGGGCTATGCGATCATGGCCGGCAGTCGGGTGGCAATCGCGGGCTTGGCGCGAAATGTAGGGAAGGTTCTGCCGCTCACGATCCGGCGGATCGAAAATCTGGCCCGCTGCTTCGCGGACTACCGGGTGGTGGTGTTTGAGAACGATTCCCGTGACGACACCAAACTGCTTTTATCCCGCTGGGCTCGCGGCAACCGCCGGGTGTTCGTCGCCAGTGAGGATCTGGCAGATCCGGTCAATCCGACCACCCGCTGTCTCGACCGGGCGGCCCGGATGGCCCGTTACCGCGGCCGTTGTCAGGAAACCGTCCTCGATCACTGCCGTCATTACGACGCCACGATCCTGATCGACTTCGATGTGCAGGGGGGCTTCAGTATCGACGGGATTGCTCACAGTTTTGGCTATCCCGGCTGGGACTTCGTCGGCTCCAACGGCCTGATCTGCCGCCGCGCGGGCCTGCAAATGAATGCTCTGCGGCAGTACGACACCTGGGCGCTGCGGTTCGACGCAGCCCTCACACCGCTCTCAACAGCCGCGGCCGGTGGCATGGTCTACGACCGCGGAGCTCCGCTTGTGCCAGTGACCAGCTGCTTCGGCGGCCTCGGCATCTATTGCATGGAGGCCTATGCCGCCGGCACCTACGGTACCGACGACCTCGAGCACGCCACCTTCCATCGCACGATGATCGCCCAGGGCTTCTCCCGGCTATTCTTGAACCCCAGCCAACTGGTCATTTACGGTCGCCGCCACCGATTCGGTGATCGGTTTGCCGCCACGCTGCTCCGCAACTGGGCCCGGCTCCAAGGCCGCAGCGGCAGTGATGAACTCTTCGCCCGGGGCCGCCGGATGTCAGCGGGGCCCGCCCCAGTCGCGATCCGCAGCCGCCGCGCGGCCTGAGCTCTGGCAAAGGCGGCAGCCGCCGACGTGCAGGGCATCTCCCCGGCGGGCATACTAGGGGCTGGCGGTGCGAACCGCCGCGTTTCCTCTTGTCCTTTCGGGAGACCCGATGGCGACCGTTACCGAACCTGTCCGGCTGGGCGATGATGACGTGGCCGCCCTCGACCGGCTGCGGGCAATGTATGCCCGGCTCAAGGCCGAACTCGGTCGGGTGATCATCGGCCAAAATGAGACCATCGAGCGGCTGGCGATCTGCCTCTTTGCCCGCGGCCACTCGCTCCTGATGGGCGTGCCGGGGCTCGCCAAGACGCTGCTGGTGAGCAAGCTGGCCGAGACGGTGTCGCTGAAGTTCAGCCGGATCCAGTTCACCCCTGACTTAATGCCGATGGACATCACCGGCACCGACATCCTTCAGGAGACAGCCGACGGCCGCCGAGAGTTTCATTTCGTGGCCGGACCGGTGTTCGCCAACATCGTGCTGGCCGATGAGATCAATCGGGCTCCCCCCAAGACCCAGGCCGCGATGCTCGAGGCCATGCAGGAGCACCGGGTCACCGTGGTGGGCAAGACCTTCCAGCTCGACCCCCCGTTCTTCGTCTTGGCCACGCAAAACCCGGTCGAGCAAGAGGGCACCTACCCGCTGCCCGAGGCCCAACTCGACCGGTTCATGTTCCTCATCGAACTCGACTACCCGAACGAGGCGGAGGAGGTGGCGATCGCTCGCACCACCACGGGTGAAGATCCGCCCTCCCTTGATCACGTGTTGACCGGCCCCGAGATCAGCCAATACCAGCAGTTGGTGCGGCGGGTGCCCGTGCCCGACCACATCTATCAGTTCGCGGCCCGCCTGGTGCGGAAGACGCGGCCACGCGGAGAGACAGCACCGCCCTGGCTCAAGCCGCTGGTGGCCTGGGGGGCGGGGCCTCGGGCCGTGCAGTACCTGGTGCTCGGAGCCAAGTCGCGGGCGGCCCTGTCGGGTAGTTACATGGCGAGGCTGGAAGACATTGAGGCGGTGGCCGCCCCGGTGCTGACCCATCGCCTGATCACCACCTTCGCGGCCCAGGCCGAAGGCATCGATGCGAAGGCGATCGTGGCCAGGTTGGTCAAGGAAACGATCGACGAAGAGGCGGGGTGAGGGCCCCGTCATGTTCTCCGACCGCCAGCCCCGCAGCTTTCTTGATCCGGCCGTGCTGGCGCGGCTTGCCGGCGTGCCGCTGCTCGCGCGGAAGCCGATGGTGGGCAGCGTGTCAGGCCGGCATGCGAGCCCCCATCGCGGCTCGAGCGTGGAGTTTGCCGAATACCGCAAGTATGTGCCGGGAGACGATCTGCGGCGGCTCGACTGGCGGGCCTATGGCCGTTCCGACCGGTTCTATGTCAAGGAATACGAGGCCGACACCAATCTTCGGCTGTTCCTCGTGCTCGACACGAGCGGGTCGATGGCCTTCGGGTCCGTCAAGCCGGCGACTGTCCCGGGCGAGCAGCTCCTGCCCAAGCTCGACTATGCCCGGCGGATCTGCGGCGGCCTCGGCTACCTGGCCAGCCAGCAGGGCGATGCGGTGGGCATCGCCTGCGCGGCTGGCGGGATCGTTCGCAGCCTGCCCCCGCGGCGTAGCCCCGCCCACCTGCGGCTGGTGTTCGACGTGCTCGAGGAGGCCCGGCCGGAGGGGCCCAGCCGGCTGCCCGACGTGCTCCACGAACTGGCCGAGACGACCAGGCAGCGAGCGCTCGTGGTGATCGTCTCCGACCTGTTCATGCCGCCGGCCGACCTGGCGAGCGCCTTCGGCCACCTCCGGTTTCGCCGCCATGATGTGGCGGTGTTTCACCTGCTCGATCCCCAGGAACTCGCCTTCACGTTCCAGCGACCGACGCGGTTTTTGGATCTGGAGGGAGGCGGCACGATCTTCGCCGATCCGCTCGAGATCGCCGACCGCTACCACCAAGCCGTGGCAGCCTATCTCCAGGAACTCAAAGGCATCGTCCTCGAGGCGGGGGTGGATTATCAGCGGGTGGTCACCGACGACGCCTATGATCGAGTACTGGCCCGGTTTCTCGTTGGCCGCGCCGCCGGAAGGGGTCTGCGATGACGTTTCTCCAGCCCTGGGTGCTTGCGGCCTTGCCGTTGGTGAGCCTGCCTCTGATCATTCATTTGATCAACCAGCGGCGGTTTCAGACGGTGCAATGGGGCGGGATGATGTTTCTGCTGGCCGCCAAGGCGCTCTCGAGCGGCTACTCCCGGCTGCGGCACTTGCTGATCATGCTGCTGCGAATGCTCGCCGTGGCCGGGGTGATCCTGGCGGTTGGCCGGCCGCTATCGCGGGGCTGGCTGGCCCTGGCTGGGGGCGGCCGGCCAGATACGGCCATCGTGATCCTCGATCGCAGCCCCAGCATGCAGGCCCGCGATCCCGCCGTGGTCGATACGAAACTCGCTACCGGCCGCCGCCAACTGGCCGCCTCACTCACCACGCTTGGCCCGGGCCGCTGCCTGTTTCTCCCGGCCGGGGCCGAGCCGTTCGAGATCACGCCTGCCGCCTTGGCCGATGTCCCGGCTGCAGGGCCCACCGCGGCGGCGGCCGACATTCCGGGCATGCTTCAGGTCGCCTATGACCAAATCAAGCAAAGCGGCGCGGGTACCGCGGAGATCTGGATCTGCTCCGACCAGCGGGCCAACGATTGGGCGGTGGAGACCGGTGGCTGGGGTGGGCTCCGCGAAGCATTCGCGCAACTGCCGCAGCAGGTGCGATTTCAGTTGCTGTCGTTTCCCGCTCCGGCGGCTGGCAATCTTGCTGTTCGGGTCACTGATGCCCGGCTCCAGCGGCGGGGCGAGGCCCGGGAAATCGTCGTGCGGGTGGTCGCTGCGCGGACCGACTCGGCGGGGTCAGGAGAGCCGGAGATGATTCCCGTCCGGTTCGAAATCGGTGGTGTGACAACGGTGGTTGACCTGGAGCTCCGCGGCCGGGAGGCGGTGCTCGCCGAGCATGTGCTGCCGCTGGGTCGAGGAGCGGGCGTGCGCGGCTGGGGTCGGGTTTCGATTCCCGCGGATGCCGACCTCGCGGACAACGAATTTTATTTCGTATTTGACGATCCTCCACCGCGGGTGGCACTCATCGTGGCCGAGGACGTGCAGGCCGCGCGGGTGTTTGAACTGGTTGCATCCATTCCACCGACCAACGACTTCGAGGCTCGGGCAGACCTGCTACCCCCTGGGGCCCTGGGGACGGCGCTGTGGGACGAGGCTGCGGTGCTGCTCTGGCAGGGGCCGCTTCCGAGTGGTCTCGACGCCCAGCTCGTCGAGGCGTTTCTGGCCCGCGGAGGGCAGGTGATCTTTTTCCCCCCGGAGCATCCCGGCAGCGAGCGATTCAGCGGGCTGTCCTGGGGCGAATGGTCAAGCCACACAGAGCCGCTGAAGCCCGAGCAGTGGCGGACCGATCAGGATCTCCTGAGCAACACCCTCTCGGGAGGCGCCCTGCCCTTGGGGGAACTCGAGGTTCGACGCACCTGCCGTCTCGTTGGTGAGTTCGTGCCGTTGGCTTCGCTGGCGGGCGGTCTGCCGCTGTTCGCCCGCGCGGCGGATAACTCGGGCATCTATTGGTGCACCACGCTGCCTACGCCCCGGGATTCATCGCTGGCCGGTGAGGGCATCGTGCTCTACGCCGTCGTACAACGGGCGATCGATCGCGGCCTTTTGCCATTGCTCGGCGCGCGGCAGCTCGAGGCCGGTGCCGAGTCGGCAGCCGCGGCCCGGGGAGGCGCGGGTGAAGCCGCCTGGGAACGACTCGCTGGTTCCAGTGCCACGCTGTCCACAGAGGTGGGGCTCCACTCGGGTGTGTATTCCGCCGGCGGGCGGCTCGTGGCGGTCAACCGGCCGGCGGCTGAAGATGCCGCGGCGAAGATCTCTGATGAACGCATCGACAGCCTGTTTCGTGGCCTCTCCTATTCCCGGATTTCCGGCCAGGCTGGCGCGGGTGAGAGCGTGGTGCAGGAGATCTGGCGGGCATTTCTGATCGCGATGCTCGGGGCGCTGGTCCTCGAGGGAATCCTGAGCATGCCTCGTCGGGCCCGACCCGCGGCAGTGGGCAAAGCCGCCCTGGGAACCGCAGCATGAACACCCTGCAAGGGTTTGAGGGACTGCGTTTTTTCACCACGCCCTGGACGCTCGTCGTTTCAGCGCTGCTCGTGGCGGCGGCGCTGCTCGTGGCCATCATCACCTGGCGACGCAGCGGCTACGCGGCAGGCACTGGAGCCGTGGAACTGCTCCGGGTCGTGATCGCCGCTGTTGTGGCGTCATTGCTCAATCAGCCGGAGTGGATTGAGGAATACCGCCCGGCTGAGAAGCCGGTCGTCGCGGTACTCGTAGACGCCTCACCGAGCATGGATACCCAGGACGTGGTTCAAACCGGTGGGGTAGCGGGGCCAGGCGGCCCCAAGACCCGGCGGCAGGCGGTAGCAGACCTGATGACGAGCGACTTCTGGCGGCCACTCGAGGAGCGGTTTCGGGTGGTCATCGAGCCCTTCTCCGCTGCTCCCGCGGCGACGGGCACTGATGTGGCGGGCCCGCTGGTGGCGGCCGCCGACCAGCATGGCAGCCTGCGGGCGGTGGTGGTTGCCAGTGACGGCGATTGGACCGAGGGGAAGCCGCCGCTCGAAGCGGCCCAGCGGCTGCGGCTTGCTCAAGTGCCAGTCTTTGCCGTAGCAGTCGGCAGCCCGACAAAACTGCCGGACGTGGAACTCGTGAGCCTTGACTGCCCCACCGTCGGCGTGATCGGCAAGCCCGTGCGGGTGCCTTTCACGGTGCGGTCCACGCTGCCCACCGAGCGAGTCATTCCGGCCACGCTCACCACGTCGAGCGGCGAGACACTCCGCAAGGACATCCGCCTGCCCCCGATGGCCACGGTGAGCGACTGGTTGTATTGGTCGCCCACGGCGGTCGGGGATTACACGGTCAGCCTCACGCTCCCACCCGAGGCGGGCGAACTCTTGCCCGACAACAACGAGCGGACCGCACCGATCGCGGTCCGCGAGGAGCGGCTCAAAGTGCTCGTGGTCGAGAGCGTGCCCCGGTGGGAATACCGCTACCTCCGAAACGCCCTGTCCCGTGATCCCGGCGTCGATGTCTCCTGCCTCCTGTTCCAACCTGGCCTGAGTCGGAGGGGCGGCGGTAATCGGGATTACATTCGCGAGTTTCCTGCCCGGCTCGACCAGCTCTCCCAATACGACGTCGTGTTTCTCGGTGATGTCGGGCTCGGCCCTGGGCAGCTCACCGAAGAAGACTGCCGGCTGCTCAAGGGACTCGTCGAGTATCAGGCCAGTGGGCTGGTCTTCATGCCGGGCTGGCGGGGGGAGCAGGCCTCGTTCGTCGGCACTCCGTTGGAGGACCTGATGCCGGTGGTGACCGATACCTCGATTCCCGAGGGCAGCGCGACCGACTCGCCCCGGAGGCTCGTGCTCACCGAGGCTGGCCGTAAGAGCCTGCTGACCAAACTCACCGATTCGCCGGCGGAGAACCTGGCCGTCTGGGAGAGCCTGCCGGGTGGGCAGTGGTATGGACCGGTGCTCCGGGCGAAGGCGGGCAGCGAGGTGCTGGCGGTCCACGAGGACGTAGCCAATGAATACGGCCGGATTCCGCTCTTGGTCACCCGCACCTTTGGCGCGGGCAAGGTGCTCTACATGGCCACCGATGGTGCCTGGCGATGGCGTAAGGGCGTGGAAGACAAATACCATTACCGGTTTTGGGGTCAGGTGGTCCGCTGGATGGCCTATCGCCGCAACATGGCCAAGGGCGAACGGATGAGCCTCTCATTCGCGCCGGAGCAGCCGGAACTTGGCCAGTCGCTCGTGCTCGATGCCCGGGTGTCTACTTCGTCGGGTGAGCCTCTGGTGCGAGGCGAGGTGGCCGCCCGGATCACGGCGCCGAGCGGGCGGGTGGAGACGGTGCGATTCTCGCCGCCGGCAGGTGACGGTGAGTGGGGTGTGTTCGCCGGTTCGTTTGCCCCCACCGAGCCCGGCAACCACGAGGTCATGCTCAGCTGCCGGGAGACGGCGGACAATCTGGAGGCCTCGTTTTTTGTCCAGGGCTCTGCGGCCGAGGGCATCGGTGCGGCCGCACGGCCCGAAGTCATTACGGAGATCGCCCAGGTGACCCGCGGCCGGGTCGTGTCCCAGGACGATCTGGCGGAGCTTCTGGCCTCGCTCTCCGACCTACCGGAGCCTCCCCCCGAGATTCGGCGGCTTCAGCTTTGGTGCCATCCGGCGGTGGCGGTGGTGCTGGTGGGGCTGCTCGGACTGTTTTGGGTGGGCCGCAAGCGGCAGGGGCTCGTATGACCACAAACCGACGACTTCAACCCCGCGGCCCAAAACCCGCGGCCCAAAACCCGCGGCTTGAAAAACCAGTCGCTTCATTCCGGCGGAGTGGGGAGAATGATGACATCTTCAGGAGGCGGTTCGGATGAGCACTGCCGGTGAACCGATACGGAGCGGTCAGGAGTCGCTCGGTCTGCCGGCCGATCTCGAGCGGCGGCTGTATGCGTTTCGGGGCCGGGTCTGGCTGATCAAAATTGTCGAGGCAATCTGCGGAGCTGTCGTTGGCGTGCTCCTCGGCTATCTGCTGCTCTTCGTTCTCGACCGGCTCACCGATACCCCTGTGTGGCTGAGGTATCTGTTGTGTGCCCTGGCCGTGGCCGCCTGCGGCCTGGTGCCAGTGGCCTTCCACCGCTGGATCTGGAACCATCGGGGGCTCGACCAGGTGGCGCGACTCGTTGGCCGCCGCTTTCCCGGGATCGGAGACCAGCTGCTCGGCATCGTCGAACTCGTTCGCGACTGGGGCTCCGCGGAGGCGGCGGGCACCAACCGCTCTCGTGTGCTTTGTGAGGCGGCGATCGCTCAGGTGGCCAATCGAGCCGAGACAGTCGACTTCTCCGCCGCTGTGCCCCGGCCCCGGCATCGTCGCTGGCTACTCGGAGCGACCCTGTTGGCAGGCGTGGCCGGGGCGGTGGCCTGGCTTGCGCCCGAGGCGGCGGCCAATGCCTGGGCCCGCTTGGTCACACCCTGGCGGCAGGTGGATCGTTACACGTTCACCCGCGTGACGCCGCTGCCCGACAAGCTCGTAATCCCCCACGGCGAGCCGGCTGAAATCGTCATCGAACTCGAGTCAGAGACGAAGTGGCGGCCGGCGGCAGCGACAGCCCGGGTCGACGGCCAGCAGCCGCTCTCCGCGGCACTCGAAGGCAGCCGGTATGCGTTCACCCTGCCAGCTCAGCTCACCGCTGCCCCGTTGGCCTTGGCCATCGGTGACGTCCGACAGCGCGTGCAGCTCGAACCGATGCTGCGGCCGGAGATCAACGTGCTGCTGGCCGAGATCAGGCTGCCGGCCTATTTGGGCCGGGAGGGCGTGGAGCGGCAGGAGATCCGCGGCGGCACGCTCGCGGCCCTCGTGGGCAGCACGATCTCGCTCGAGGCGACCGCTGATCGCGACCTCGCCGCTGCGACCTTCGGTGGCGAGGCTTTGCAGCCGGAAGGAGACCTGATTCGCACGCCGCCGGTACCGGTCGAGGAACAGGCCAGGCTCACGCTGACCTGGCGGGACGAGCACGGCCTTGCCGGCAGCCAGCCGCTCGAGCTTGCGATCGTGCCGCAGATCGACCAGCGACCCGGCGTCGTCGCGCTCGATCTGCCGAGCAACCGCGACATCCTCCTGAACACCGATACGCTCCGGTTTCGGGTCGCCGCTCGCGACGACTACGGCATCCGGCGGGTGGGGCTGGAATGGGAGGGAATGAGCGACTGGACGACCGGCGGTGACGATCCGGCGGCGACGACCCAAGGTGAGCGGCTGCTTCAGGCCGGAGGGCCGGCGGTGGAGACGCTCGAGGCGGTGGCCACGTTTTGTCCCGACGCGCTGGGCATCGCCCCGCAGCCGATCCTGTTGCGGGCATTTGCGGAAGACTACAAGCCGGGGCAGGGCCGGTCTGCCTCACCCCCGCTGCTCATCTACGTGCTCGACCGGTCTGAGCACGCGCTTGTGCTCAACACCCGGCTGCAGTATTTCCGCCAGCAGGCCAGCGAAGTCCGCGACCGCGAGATGGGGCTCCTCGCCACGAACAAGGAACTGCGGGATCTCCCGGCCGATCGGCTCCTGGACGAGGATGTCCGCAGTCGGATCCGGGGTCAGGCGACTGCGGAGCAGGCCAATGCCCGCCGGCTCGAACGGCTGGTCGAAGACGGCGGCAAGCTGGTTCGCGAGGCGATGAAAAACCCCGACTTTGAGGCGGTCACCCTCGAGCAGCTCGCCGAGGATATTCAGGCCCTTGCCGACATCGCCGGCAATCGGATGCCGGGCGTGTCCGAGCTGCTCGAGCAGGCAGCAGCGGCCGAACTTGTGGCTGGTGGCAGGCCCGGCCAGCTTGGAACAGGGCCGCCCGGGACACCACTCCCCGGCGGTCAGCCGCCAACACCGGGCGAACAGGGAAATCCTGGTGAGCCTGGTGCGTCAACCGAACAAGCCCCGCGGGTGGGCGAAAATCGCAGCCAGCCAGGCGGCCAGTCGGGTGAGCCGGAGCGGCTGGATGAGTCGGCTCAGCGACCGGTGCCCCAGGTGGTCGATCAGGAGTCGTCGCAGCAGCCGACCGGCACGGATGACGAGCCATCGCCGTCGCCTCCTGGCGGTCCGGGTCGGCTCGGACTGCCGACCACGCAGGCGGGCGTGTCGCCGCCCCAGCCCCCCACCGACTCAGGAGCGGGAGACGACCTAGCCGCCGATGAGGCACTCGCCGCCGCGATCGCCAAGCAGGAGGAGCTGCTCGAGCAGTTCGCCCAGGTGGCCGACGACCTTGCCGCCGTGATGGCCCGGCTCGAGGGAAGCACGTTTGTGAAGCGGTTCAAGCTGGCCTCGCGGGAGCAATTGTCGATCGGCGGTCGCCTGGCGGGCATGGCGGTCGAGGTGTTCGCGGCTCCGGCCGCCCGACCTGAAGGCGTGCGGGAGGCGCTCGATGGCGTCAAGGAAATCAACACCCGGGAGACGGACAAGGTTTCGGCCTTGATGGACGATCTCCAGGCCTACTTCGATCGTCGCCAACTGCCCGCCTTCCAGACCGTGCTCGAAGAGATGAAGGAACTCGATGCCCTCGGCAGTCTCCGTCAACTCTCCGATAACATCGCCAGCGAAGCTGGGATGTCGATCGCTCAGACGGAGTTTTGGTCGGACACTTTCGACCGGCTGGCCGACGATCTCGTGCCGCCTGACGAGGGGGGTGGTGAAGGAGGCGACGGTCCGCCGCGGGAGAGCGTGCCACCCGATGTGGTGCTCGAGCTGATGAAGATCCTCGAGGAGGAGATGAACATCCGCGAAGAGACCCGGGTGGTCGAGCAGACGAAGGCCGCGGTGGGCGAGGATTCCTCCACCGAGTCGGCCCTGGTCCTGTCCGATCGGCAGGAGGGGCTAGCCGACCGGGTCGTGGGCCTCGTCGATCGGCTGCTGGAAGAGCCCGACGGTGAGCGGGAATTTGCCCAGGAGATCCGGCTCTTCGATCAGGTGGAGGAGGTGATGGTGGAAACGATCGACATCCTGGCCACTCCCGACACCGGCCCCAAGGCCCTGGGCGCCGAGACCGAGGCGATCGAACTCTTGCTGGCGGCCCAGGCGGCGGCCGCCAATCGCGGTGGTGGTGGTGGCGGCGGGGGCACGACCCCCGGGGGCGGCAGTACGGGCTCGGCGAACACGTCGGCACTGGCGCTGGTGGGCTCAGGCAACCGCACGGTGGCGGAGGCGGGCGGCGAGGGGGAGCAGGCCACTGGTGTTTCGGGCCGGGTGCTGCCCGAGGAATATCGCGCCGGCCTCGATGCCTATTTCAATCGGCTCGAGAGGCAGCGACCATGAGCGTCGTGCACCATGTCTCCCGAGCCGAGAGCCTGCTGCCGCGGGCTTCGCGCTGGTTCCTCCTGGCTGCGTGTGGGGTTTTGGCCCAGGCTGTACCCGCCGCAGACGATCTCATTCTTGACGAGGCGTCGCCGCCGTCGGCAACCCAGGTCCTCCCCCTGGTTGGCAACATGCAGGCGTTCGTAATCAGGGGAAACGTAATCGGGGGAAACGTAATCGAGGGAAACAAAGAGTTCGTCTTCGGAGGCCAGGCCTTGCAAGGCCGGGCAGTCTTCCCGCGGCAACGGCCGGTCGTCGCTTCTCCGACTGTGAATCTCGGCAGCCTGTTCGATCGGATGGTGTTCGTGCCGGAACTGAACGGCCGGCTGCGACCGCCGGACGAAGGCGGGATCGATATTCTGCGAACTCGCGGGGCGGCGCGGCTTGCCCTGCTCGATCGGATCTGCCGGCTTTCACTGAAGCAGCAGCGAATGCTTCAACTGACCCTGGCGAGCGATTTGGCCGGGTTTGAGGCGGGCTATGAAGCAGCCCGGGCCAGGTATGTCGGCACCGACATGTCCGTGCGGCCGGCTGCGATCGATCGGGAGCTTATGGCAGCGCTGCAGGCTGACGCGGCCGTCTGCCGGGGGCAGTGGCAGCAGCTTTTTGGCAGCGGATCATTGCTGGCCGTGGTGGAGCACCAACTGCTTGATCCGGAGCAGGCCGACCGGTTTCAGGCCTGGCTGGCCGACCACCGGGCCGAGCGGTGGCAGGCGATGGTGGCAGAGGTGCTTCTCGAAGAAGATGCCAGACGGTTTTGGAAATCTCCACAGGCCGCGGCCGATGCGGTGGCCGTCATGAACGCCGCAGTGCCCCCACTGGCCGTATTCGATGCGGCGATCGACCCTGCAGTGGCAGGTCGAATGAAAAAGTTTCAGCGGCTCCTCGTCCATCTTCGGCTGGGCCGGATCGACGAACCGACCCTGCGGTCTTTTGCCGACCCCGACCACTGGGGCCGGCTCCGGTACGAGATCGATCGGGCCATCGCGCCTGGGGTGGAGCAGGTCGAGCAGCAGTTGATCGCGAGGCAGGTTTTGCAGGAGGTACAGCGATGAGCAGGAATGTTCTCCGCGGCCGAGCACCGCGAGTGCTCGTCTTGTTGGCTGCCGTGGCCGCCGGGGCCCCAGCCGGGGCCGAAAGTCCGCTGGTTCGCTACGGCGACCCGGTGCCGCGGGATGTGCGGGAGATTTACGAGGCAGGTATCCGCTATTTGCTCAAGACACAGGATGATTCGGGGGCCTGGCGAGACGGCCAGTCAGGACCGGGCGTGACGGGGATGGCAGTGATGGCGCTGTTGGCCTCAGGTGAGGATCCCAACTACGGGCCCTACCGGGTGCCGATTCGCAAGGCCCTGCGGAGCATGATCATTGAGCAGGATCCCGACACCGGATTTCTGGGAAGCAGTCGTGGGCACGACAGTATGTACCAGCATGGCTTTGGCATGCTGGCACTCGCGGAGGCTTACGGAGCCGTCGATGACCGATCGCTCTGGAGCGAGGCGCCCGAAGTGAAGGGGCGGGGCGTGGGCCGGTCACTCGGCCAGGCACTCGAACTGGCGGCCCGCTGCGCTGTGACCTCGGCCAAGAACAATCCGCAGGGCGCCTGGCGGTATTCTCCTGATGCCAGGGATGCCGATACCTCGGTGAGCGGGGCCGTCTTGATGGGTCTGCTTGCGGCCCGCAATGCCGGGGTGGAGGTGCCTGATGAGACGATTGACCGAGCCATCAAATATTACACCTCGATGACCGGTCCCAACGGACAGGTTGGCTACTCCGGCAGTCCCGGCGGCGGGAGTGACGCGGTGACGAGCATTACCGTTTTGGTTTATGCAATCGCTCGGCAGAAAGCGTTGCCACAATACAGCCGGGCGCTCGACTATCTTGAAGGCCGAAGCCAGTCGCCAGAGGCAGGCATGGAGGGGTATCCAACCTACACTCGATACTACCGTGCCCAGGCGCTCTTTCAGGGCAACGTCGAAGTCTGGGAGCAATGGAACGCCCGCCTGGTCCAGGAACTCAAGAAGCTCCAGGACAAGCAAGGAAGTTTCTCTGGGTTTGCTGGCCGCGGCGGTGGCTTCGGCGGCACGGTCGATACGGCGATGGCACTCTTGTCGCTGGCGGTCAACTACAAGTTTCTTCCGGTGTACGAACGATGAGACTCAGCCAGCGGACAGATCGAAGCAGGATCGGCGGCCGGACCAGCCAAACGCTTGCCGGAGGGCTCGTGATCACAGCCTTGAGCCCCTTCTTCTCGCAAGCCGAACCACCACGGCTCGAGGGGCCGTCGTCGGTGCTCGCGGAAGCGGGGGTGGAGGCCGATGCCATCCCCTTGAGGCTGATGCAGGCTCAGCCCGTGCAGGTTGAGCCGGCGCAGGTCGAGGCTGCGGCCGCCGAGGCCGCCCAGCGAGACGCTCGGATTCTGGGCTGGGTACTCGAGCGGGGGCTCGAGGCCCTCGCGGCCCCGGTGATGGATGCCCCGGCCACCATCTTGCCCAACCGGCAGCAGCGGATTCAGATCGAGCAACAGGCACAGCAGATGGAGCGGTTTTTCCAGCCTGCGCTCGCCGGCGAACTCGAGATGATCCGTCAGGCCTGCGGCAGCCTCGACCCGGCAGCTCGGCAGAAACTCCTGACCACCGGCCAGTCCGCGGTGAAGCAGACTGCCAAAGAGTATGCAACCCGGCAGCTCACCGGTGGCCTTGATCTACTGAACTTCGACCCGCGAGAGGAGGTCCGTCGCCCCCTGATCAAACTGCTCGAGGAGTTGGCTGATCCGACCGAACGGGCCACCTACGAGCGGGAGCAGGCGACCAGGGCCGCGCGGCGGGCCGAGGCGGCTCGGGTGATGATCATCACAAAGGTGGATCGCCAGCTCGATCTTTCCAGCGGCCAGCGGCAGGCGATCGAGACCGATCTTGCCTTGCACTGGCAGGCCGATTGGCGACGGGCATTCACGGAGCACGGCGGGCTCGTCAATGGGTATCCCGTGGCACCCGACTACGCTGCCGGTTGGATCCGGCCCCATCTGCGACCGGAGCAGGCTGCGGCCTGGGATGCCTGGTGTCAGGCGGCGGGTGAGCGACTGATCGGCAGACAGATGGGTGTGAATCTCGACAACCAAGGGATCCAGGCGATCGATCCCTGGTGGGGGGAGGCTCCATGAGCGATTCGCTGGTGGCATCGCGGTGGCGATGTCGGGTGAGAAAATCGCTGGCCGGTTCCCTCTTGCTCGCAGGGCTGGAGGGGTCAGCCATGGCGATCGACGATGAGCTGGCCCCGGAGCTCGTGGCGGACGTGGTTACCGCCCAGCAGCCGCATCAGGTCGATCTGGGTGCTAACTTCGACGCCAATCTGTTCGAGCAGCAAGGCAACGGCTGGGTGCTGCGGAGTGGCGTCGTGCTCGGTCGGCGGCCGGGGCGGCTGCCGGCCAGTGACGACTCTTTCACAGCAGCCCGAGGGCGGAGCCTTGGCGAGAAGCGGCTCGAGCGGATCGAGACCGCCTGTGGGCTCACCAGTGAGCAGCGGCGGCGGCTGCGGCTGGCGATCGAATCGGATGTGCGGCGGTTCGTCAGCGAGATCAACGAGGTCCGCGGCCGCTACGCAGGGCTCGAGGTCAACATGAATGAGCCTGCCGGCCAGAAGCAGTGGCATGCCTTTCAGCAGGACGTGCAGCGGTGCCGAGATGCGATGCGGCGGTTGTTCGAGGAAGGATCCCTGTTTTCCACGGTCCTCCAGACCACGCTCGACGACGACCAGCAGCGGTGTCTGGCTGCCGAGACCGCGGCCCGGCGGTCGTTTTATTGGCGGAGCATGGTGCTCGAGGCGCTCGTCCGACTCGACGACCAGCTTGGCCTCAGCGAGCGGCAGCATGCAGTGCTCGAAGCCGAACTCCTGGCCCACGAGCCGCCCCTGCGGACCGACGAGGGTGCCCTGGCGCGGGATGACCAGAATCTGCGGCGAAATCTCGTCTACCTCGTGCTGTCACAAGTCGACCAAAAGAGACTCCGCGCGGCTGTGAACGATCGCCAATGGCCCACGGTGGCCATCTACCGGAATCAGGGTCAGGCGATGCGATCCTGGATCGAGCAGCAGGGCGTGCTCGAGCCAAAGCCGTAGGATAGGCGAGGGCGACACACACCGCCGGCCGCAGGATGCCCTCCGATTATCGTCCGTAAGCGCTCAGGGCCGGGGCGGGCAGGAGCTCGGGCGGTGTGCCGTCGGGCCGACCCGGCAGTTCTTCCTTGGCAGGCAGCTCGTCCTGACGGGTGGCCGGATCCATCGGCGGCAGCTGCGCGGCCCGGGATCCCCCACCGAGACTCTCAAAATTTTGTGAGATCGGTCCGCGGCTGAACACCCCCGGCCGCGAGTGGCCGTAGTCGAGGTACAGGCTCGCATCCCGCTGCCGGGCCCGGCGATGGGCATCGAAGTAGGCCTTGCCCGGCCAGGGGCCTTCCGCCAGGAACACGCCGTTGTATTCGAGGAGCGAGCCCTTGCGGTAATGCAGCTGTGAGATTGAGCGGTTGTAGTCAACGAGCGACCGGTAGTAGGAGCTCTCGGCTTCGGCCCGCCGCCGTTGGGCGTCGAGCAACTGATCGAAGGTGACGGTATTGGCGTCATAGGCGGCCTGGACTGCCTCCACCTGCCGCTCGGCGGCTACCCGGCGGTTGTAGTTGGTTTGGGCAAGAGCGAAGTTGGTGTCGACGTTGCGGACGGCATCGACCAGCGCGTGCGAAGCTTCAAGCTCCTCGTCCTGAAGCCGGGCTCGCTCCCGGGCCAGCTGCAGCTGGTGGTGACGGACCGTGGCCAGCTCGCGGCGGAAGCCGAGCGGCATCTGAAATTGCGCCCCCGCCTGCCACTCCTGAAACTGTCCGGAAAACAGGGTCGAATAAGAGTCGGTGCCCAACAAGGGATCGTTAGGATTGACGGCATCGTATGGGTTGTAGTTTTGATTGATCAAATCCTGGCCCATGCCCAGGAATCGCCACCGGCCGATCAGATCGAGTCGGGGCAGGATCAGGTTCTTCGCGGCGACGAGTTCGAGTTCCCGCTGCTTGATTACCCACTTCTGCCGACGAAGCTCCGCCGAGCGGGACAGTGCCTCGACGAGCGACTGCTGCCAGTCGAAGGTGATCCGGGCAGTGGTTGGCTCGTCGGAGGGGCGGATCAGCCGACCGTCACTCGCGGAGATGCCCATCATGAACCGGACCCGATTCTCCGACCGGTAGACATCGGTCAACGCCTGTTCGACCTCGCTGCGAAAGAAGAAGTATTGCTCGCGGGCCTGGGCCTCTTTGTCGGCCTCGCCGCCCCGCGACTGTTCCACATACAGGGCATGGACCTTCCGCCAGGCCTCGAGGGCACTGTCTCGGCCGGCCTTGCGGGCCTCGAGATTTCGGTAGGCGAAGTAGAGTTCCCAATACGACTGCTCGGTGTCGCTCACGAGGTTGCGCACGCCGGCCTCGAAATCAGCCAGCGAAATGTCGGCATTCACTCGGGCCAGCAACACGCCGCGGAAGACCGGCCGGCCATACAGGTTTTCGAAGGCGTCGGGGCCGGCAATCCGGTTGTAGGTGACGCCTGCCCCCTGCAGGAGCGGTTGGTTGAAGTTGAAGTCGTAGTTGGTGGTCCAGGTTGAGGGCACGACCACCTGGCCGGTGATCGGATCCCGTTCGCGGATCGGTGAGTTGTTGTTGTCGTAGAGTGTCTGATTCGAGAAGCCGAACGTGGCACCCGTGGCTGTCCGCTTCGTGATCCCGGTGGTCAAGTTGCCTGTGTCGCCGACGAGCACACGGGGGAAGATGCTACCTCCGAGAATGTCGATATTCTGTGGCCTGTTCTGCCGGTCCCAGGTGAGCGAACTGGTCAGTTGGGCGTCGAACAGCGCCAGGGCGCTTTCGACGCCGCGAAAGGGATCGGTCTCGACGATGCCTGGATCGTAGACCGTCGGAGTCTGGGTGGGGGCGGTCAGAAGTGATACCGCCGGCTCACCGGTCTGCGGCCGCGGACCACCGAAGCTGGCGAACCGGCCACCGAGGTTCCGGAGCACTTTGCCGTTTTCCAGAGCCGTGCGGACCGCTTCTTCGAGCGAGAGCTCCCAGATGTCATCAAAATTCGGATTTGAGAGCGTGAGCGGATCGGTCGTCCCGGCGGCCTCGTCGAGCGGCTCCTGGCAGGTGTCTGGATACTCGATTTTCTGAATCGCCCCGACGTAGTGCGACAGGTCACCATCTTCGAAGAAGTAAAACGGCTGCCGCGGTGCACAGCCGGAGCCCACGAGCATGAGGCTCGTGAGCAGGACCCAGGCTTGGCGAATCATGAGTGGCATAGCGGGGGCTGGCCGTGCGAGGACGACTGTTCGTGATGGTGCCGCCGTTGCGCCTCGAGGGGGTTGGCCGTCGAACGACGGTCCCTCCCGGCACGGTGCCCCCCGACGCCGTGCCTGCAGGACCGCACCCGAGGCGCAGCGGCAGCATCTGAGATATCGGCTGCCGCCGTCCGCAAACTTGGAGCAATCGTTACAGTCGCGCCGGGATCGCGCGAAGCTGGAGAACCCAGGTCAACTGCTCTGGTGTTCGGCCTGAAGTGGCGGCAGCTGAAGCGTCAGGGCCGCCCGTGCTCCTTTGCCGGACGTTCGTTGCCGTTTGGAGGGCCGGAAGCGGTGTCAACCGGTAGGTCGGGGCTGTCCATGCCCCGTCGCCGGAAATTTGCGTCGGCCATCGTGGCCTCCGCTCACTCGGAGGAAACCGTCACTCCGCCATCCTGGCTTCGTTCGGTTTCCTCCGCCGGTTCCAGGGCACGGGCAGCCCCGACCCGACAACGCAACCTTCAATGCCGGAGGCCCGGCAGGCCCGCCGGGGCCAGGGATGGCCC
>ERZ889217.376-NODE-376-length-28225-cov-17.752609_pt1 | contig 28225 bp, 26 predicted proteins | sample MGYA00521098_ERZ889217 | MGnify/ENA primary metagenome ERZ889217 (study PRJEB32303, sample SAMEA104408613) | aquatic metagenome | biome: Brackish water; feature: Pelagic; material: water | place: Baltic Sea | collected 2014-06-10T22:04:00 | depth 2,362 m ... | reverse complement strand
GGCCATAATCTGGCTCGTCTTGAATATCGTCTTCGTAGTCGACGTAAGCCCCATCGCCGCCCAACCCCAGGTAATCCAAAGCTTTTTGAAACAACGTCATAACCTCAGTTTACTTGACAAAATGCCCTTAAAACGGTACTTCAAAAGCGCTTCTAGAGCCTTGTGCCAAACAATCCAGACCCAATGCGAACTGCAGTTGAACCTTCTTCAACCGCGATTTCTAAGTCTCCAGTCATCCCCATACTTAATTCTCTTAGACCCAAATCTTTGGCGATTTTGCTCACCAAACGAAAGGCACTGCGAGTCGCTGTCGCATCGTTGATAGTTGGTCCAACGGTCATTAAACCAGCGACGTGTAAACCAAGGCTTGATGCCTTTGCGCAGAGCGCCTCAACATCGCTAGGTTCGCAACCGCCTTTGTCGGGCTCACTAGTTGAGTTGACTTGCAACATAATCTGCGGTGGGCTTGCCTGCGTTGGAGAGATTAACGGTATGCAACGTTTGGCGATTTCATCCAACAAACTGAGTCGATCAACACTTTGCCAAACGTCAACACAATTTGCAAGCGCCTTGATTTTATTGCTTTGCAAGCGCCCAATAAAGTGCACGGGCAATCGTTGATTTTCTGGAACTTGATCAAATTTTGCAATCAACTCTTGCGCGTAGTTCTCGCCAACCGCGTCGCATCCAGTCACAAAAGCACTAGTCATAGCGCTCGCATCAAAAGTCTTGGTGACGGCAATCAACTTTACGTTCTCGCCACCCGCATTTGAAATGCGGGTACGAATTGCCGAAACACGTTCGGTGAGCGCTTCTAAGTTCGGCGAATTAAATGTCGTCTCCGACATTGGACAATTACTTTAAAAATAATGGAAGGTCGTCGTCATCATCATTGGTCAACGGATCAGAACCACCGAACAGTTCTTTCAACCGAGCAGGTTTTGATTCTGGACGAGTCGTGCCGGAAGTCGCCGTATTGCGACCATCGCTTCGAGTGGATGCGCGCTGTGACGAACCATCCCATCGATCAAAACCAGCGGCTACAACCGTGACGCGTACTTCATCGTTGATTTCATCGTCAATCACCAAACCATGAATAATATTTGCATCTTGATGTGCGACACTTCGCAGAATTTCCATAGCGTTCGTCACCTCAAACAAACCAACATTTGAAGGACCGGTGATGTTGACAATCACTCCACGAGCACCTTCAAGCGACGCTTCAAGCATTGGTGAATTGATAGCCGCATTGGCAGCCACCGTCGCACGATTTTCTCCGGTTGCAGAACCGGTACCCATTAGTGCGGTACCTGCATTTGCCAGCACAGCTTTGACATCAGCGAAGTCGGTGTTGATCAAACCCGGAGTCGTGATTAAACCGGTGATTCCAGAAACGCCCTGATACAAAACATCATCGGCTCTCTTGAATGCCTCAAGCAAAGTCGTCTTTTCGGTCGAGATTGACAACAATCTTTCGTTTGGAATAACAACGAGAGTGTCAACTTTTTCTTTGAGCGCAGCGATACCGGCATCTGCCTGCACCGCTCGACGACGACCTTCAAACGCAAACGGACGAGTAACAATCGCCACCGTGAGCGCACCTTCGGATTTTGCAATCTCGGCAACAATTGGTGCCGCACCAGTTCCTGTTCCACCACCTTCACCAGCGGTGATAAAAACCATGTCAGCGCCGGCAATCATTTCTTGAATTTCGGCGCGATGTTGCTCTGCCGCTTGACGGCCAACTTCTGGGTCGGCGCCAGCGCCGAGACCTCTGGTCAATTCACGACCAATATCAATCTTCATGTTCGCATCGCTGAGAAGCAATTGCTGGGCATCCGTATTTATCGCAATGAACTCGACGCCGCGCATTCCAGATTCAATCATTCGATTTATCGCGTTTACACCGCCACCGCCAACACCGATTACTTTGATGACTGCAAGATAATTCTGAGGCTGACCTGCCATTTAAAGTAATCCCTTAGAAAAATACACTTCGGCTATTCTGCCATATTTTCTAGACGACAACATGCATATCGTCCTGTTTGGTTAGCGTCCCATATAACTATGCAAATCTAGGCTTCAATGCGAAATAGGTTAAAAATCGGGTGTTGTAGGTAGCCACCAGGAGCCCAATGGCTGCGCTACTTTGACTGAACAGTCGGGATATCTGGGTTACTCAAGTCAATTGAGATGATCTGTTTTGAATCCTGACGACGGAGTAGCACCACCAGCGAAATCAGTTTATTCAGCACATCTACAGGCTCGCCGAAATTGACAAGTGTGCCCGACCTGAGTGTCATCACCAATTGGTTCGGGCCACCCGTGCCGACATTCAACACAATTTTCGCCAGCTCGTCAGGTAGCCCAGTAGCCAACTGTGCCGCGGCTTTATATAGAGCACCAGCGCTATTGCCTGGCGAAAGATTTGGACCAACGCCGGTGATCTGCAAATACTCAGTTGGCTGTCCATCTTCAACGGCTAGAACGCGGCCTTGTGCGTCGACAATTCGGGCACGGTTATCAACGCCGATAAACCACGCAACTGGAACGCGTTCTGCAATTTCTATCAGCAAGCGAGAAGGAAAAAACTGCCTGATACGCACGGTCTCAACCCAGGGGTCTTCTTCAAGTCGACGCGATGCTTCTCGAGTATCAACCGTGAGTAGAGCTTTACCCAAAAGCGATTGCTCAACGGAGACCAGCAAGTCTTTGTTCATATATTTTGAACCTTCAATGTCTACTTGGCGCACGGCAATGATCGGCGAGGCCAAAACAATGAGCACCAACACAAACACGGCGAAAAAAGCAGAGCCAGTAACCAAATACTTGGATCGTTTTCGAACAAATCTTTTTACATCTGTATCGGTCTCTACGTCTTGCGCCAAGTCGTCGATGATGACGAACTTCTCTGAAGTCGGTGCAATGTTTACCGTCGCGCTACGAGCATCAATCGGAAAAGTGCTGTCTGTTGGCAACCTTAATTCTTCGTCAACGATCACAATTCGCTTGGGTTCGTCAACTTTCAACGCGGCTGTTTCTAGCTTCGGCGTTTCGACAACCGTCTCAATATCTGAGTCAAGAAAGCTTGTCGAATCTTTGACTATCGGCTCAAGTTTGTCATCAAGTTCGTATTCAACGACATGCACATCGGGTTTTGGAACTCTCAAAATACTTATCGGAGTTGCATTGCCTTCGAATGCGTCTTTTAGCTCTGCAAGCACATCATCAGAAAGTTTTTCGGAAAGAACAGGAACCGGAAGTGACGCATCAGGACTCGACGACACACCAAAGGCTGCATCTAATTGGGAATTTAAATTTGATGGCTTTAGATATTGCGCGCCTGCTTCAGCACTAACAGCCGTAGTAAAACCAACCAAACGAATCTCGCTACGAAGTTCAATGCCGTGTGCTTCGTTGACACGTTGGCGAACAAACGTCATCAATTCGACGACATCGTCTGCGCTTCCCCCTTCATCAGACTGAATAAAGTTTGCATGCTTTTCGGAAATACACGCCGAACGAACTCGGTATCCCCGCAATCCGAGTTCGTCAATCAACTCGCCTGCGGACTTGACTCCGGCTACTGGATTAACAAAAACTGAACCTGCATTTTGACCGCCAGGTTGATTTTCGCGTCGCCACTTAACAATTTCAGACAATTTTGACTGCCCGACAATTGTGTCGCCCCAACTCAGACGCATAGTCGCTGACAGTACGACATGATTGTCGTTTAAATCTGATCCGCGAAATCGCAAACCTAAATCGGCGGCAGACACATTTGCTTCGATTCCGCGCTCAAGGTGAAACATTCGCACGCTGAGCAACGATGCGATCATGTCGGATCCGTGACCGCCTGCATTCATTCGCACCGCCCCACCGATAGAACCTGGCACTCCGACTGCCCACTCAAGACCGGTCAAACCGTGATGGACACTTTGTCGCGCCAATACAGGAAGAGGCGCCATCGCTCCAGCAGTCAAAATTGGTGACTGACCGATTGTCGGCAGATTTATCAACTCTGCGAATGGCCCGAGCGTCACGGCGATGCCACGAAAGCCACGATCACTGACCAACATGTTGCTGCCGCGACCAATCACGGTTACTGGAACTTTGACTTTATCTAATGCTCGTGACAGCGAATATAGATCTTCAACGGTCAAAACTCGCATGAATAAAGCGGCCTTGCCACCAACTCTGTAAGTCGTATAAGGCGCAAGTGGTTCGTTATCGGTTACGCGATCTCCAAGTAGTGCGGCGATACGCAACAAATCTTTATCGCTGACGTGCGTGATGTCTGTGATCACTGGCTAACTCATCTTTCGCGAAATCAGCTCAAAAGGAAGTGTGGCGATATCACCGCACCCCATCGAGATACATAGATCGCCAGATTTGAGCTCACTATCGAGAAATTCTACGAGATCACCCCGTAGTGGTTGGTACACCACGTGAAGTTTTGGATGAGTGGTTCGGATCGCGTCTACGACCAACTCGCCTGTTACGCCGTCAATTTTAGTTGTACCTGACGCATAGATATCTGTGACAACTACGAGATCGGCATCTTTGAATGAATCGGCGTAGAGATGTGAAATCACCGACATTCGATTGAAACGATTCGGCTGAAACACTGCCACTACTCGCGACCACGAGTCAGATTTATCTCGTGCGCCGGCCAAGACCGCCGAAATTTCATTGGGTAAATGAGCGTAATCATCGACATATGTAATGCCATGGTGTGTGCCATGATTATCAAACCGTCGCGCAACTCCACCGAACTTCGCGAGAGCCGTTACGGCTTGCGAAAAACTGGCGCCAAGTTGAATCGCCATAACTAGTGCACCAAGTGCATTGCGAACATTGTGAATACCACGAAGTTGAATGGTGACAACGCCTAATCGCTCTGTTTGATTGCTGAAATTTCGCCACACCGTGAACGTTGATGCGCCATTATTGAATCCAATTTCACTGGCAACATAATCTGTAGTTACAGATTTCTTAGACTTTGAGTCATCTACCTCGGCGCTATAACTAGTCGCCCCAAGTTGCTGGGCGATCTCGGCACAAAATGGGTCATCGACGCACAAAACTCGTGGTCCGTTGACCTTGCTAATGAACTCATTGAAGCTTTCGCGGATTGCGTCAAAAGTTTGAAAATTGTCGAGGTGGTCAATATCGACATTTGTCAGAATCGCTCCGCTAAGCGGCAATTGCAAATGTGTTGAGTCGCTTTCGTCGGCTTCAACAATAAATAAATCACTACCTGTCCACGAGGCACCTCGTCCGAAATCATTGACATCACCGCCAATTAAATAACTTGGGTTCAATTCGGCCTCAATTAAAATTGCAGTCAACATCGATGATGTCGTAGTTTTGCCGTGAGTTCCGGCCACACCAATGCTGCGTGCCTGCCTGCAGATTGAAGAGAGAATCTCGGCTCTTGACAAAACTTGAACACCCGAATTTATGGCACTTTGATATTCGATATTGCTCTTTGGTATCGCTGGTGAGCCCGTAACGGCGTCACAGTTTGCGATCACATCAACGTTGTGTCCTATGTTGATTTTCACGCCAACTTTTCTGAGTCTTTCAATCACTTGGGTGTCGTAAATATCGCTACCCGAAACAATGTGACCCATCTCGGCAAGCACGGTTGCGATGGCCGACATTCCAGGTCCACCCACACCAACAATATGTATTTTGCATTGTTTGTCGAGCGGAAAAATGCGTGTGCCGGTGAAATCTGATTTATTGCTGGCGACAGATGAAATTAGTTGCACTAGCCCAGAGTCTCGATGCAACGTGCCGGCTTCGCGCGCACGCTGATTCATCTCATGCAATTTCTCTCGATTATCTAACAATGCGATCACGGCAGCACAAATCTCTAGTTTTGAGACTGCGTCTTCATCTAGAACTATTGCTCCACCTGAGTCACCCAGCCAATTGGCGTTAAAAAATTGATGGTTCTCTGCAGATTGCTTCCATGGAATCAAAACGCTGGCTCGCCCAACCGTAGCCAATTCGGCGATTGTGCTTGCCCCGGCACGAGAGATAACTAGATCACTCGCAGCATAAATATCTTGCATTGAGTCGGTCGTTGGCAGCCTGAGATATGTGATGCCGTTCTTATCTTCACATTCGGGAAGATCAGCATCGAAAAATCTTTCACCAGTCAGATGGATGATCGAAAGATCTTGACGATCATGATGTTGTTCGACAAATTCTCGCGTCAGTGCGTTGAGAAACCCCGATCCAAGTGATCCCCCAATGACTGCGATGACTTTGTCCGTCTTTGGTAATCCGAGGCGCTCACGAGCAACATCGCGTGTTGCCACGAGATCTAGGTTTCGAATCACACGACGAACAGGTGCGCCGGTCAAAGTTGCATTTCGTAATTTGGTCGGCAAATATGCCACAGCCGTTGCCGCAGCATGACGAGCCTGCAACTTTGTTGCGCGCCCTGGCAAACGGTCATACGAAACAGTGATCACAGGAATCTTTAATTTGCGGGCGGCACGAGCAGCAGCAACACTGCCATAGCCCCCGACAGAAATAACGACTGCAGGCTTCAAACTCCGCAAAAGAGCAGTCGCATTACTGATCGCTCGACTCAACATAATCACAGTCTGTAAATTTGTTTTTAATGCAACTAACGAGAGTTTTCTACTAAAGCCACGGACGTCCAGAAGAGTCAACGAGACTCCCGTGGGAGGAACGAGTTTCGTCTCAACCCCATTGACTGTTCCGACTAAATGAATTTGGTCTCGCGAAAAGCCCGAATCAATGAGAAGCTCAGCGATAGCCAACGCAGGCATCACATGTCCACTTGTGCCACCACCCGTGATCACGGCAAATAAACGGTTTGACTTCTTCAAGATCTTGGCCTGTGATCAGCAATCAATCCATATTGCGAGCGACATTAAGTAGCAAGCCTGCTGCAGACATGCACACGAGAAGCGAACTTCCTCCGTAAGAAATAAGTGGAAGAGTAAGTCCCGTGACAGGCATCGAGCCAGTTACCCCGCCGATGTTGATACATGCCTGCAACGCAAACCACATCGTCACACCCCCAGCGACTAGTGCGGTGAATTTGTCTGGAGCCCTTTTACTTGCTTGCAAACCAAAAAGGGTAAAAATCAAAAATCCACCAATGACAATGCTCACTCCAATTAAGCCAAACTCTTCGGCAATGGTCGAGAAAATGAAGTCGCTGTGCACTAGTGGCACATAGCCCCACTTGCCTGTGCCCGCGCCAGCGCCAGTACCAGTTATGCCACCATTAGAAATCGCAAGAATTGATTGCCAAACCTGGTAACCATATCCGCTCTTTGTCTCGTCTAAGTTCATAAATGCAGTCCAGCGATTGCGTCGTGACGAGCTCGACAGCGTAAATATGCCGCCAACGAGAATTGACATCAATGACAGCGGGAAAACGATTCGCAGAGGTGTCCCAGCCATGAATAACAAGGTCAAGACTATGCAGGTGATGATAATTGCACCACCTAGATCTTTCTGCACAAGACATAATGCAGCCGAAATAATCCACACGCGCAAAATCGGTTTCATCGTCGCAGACAGATCAGAGATTTCTTTGCGGCGCTTGCTGAGTAAATGGGCGCAATAAACCAAAAGCGCCAATTTCAAAAACTCTGATGGTTGAAACCCGACCGGGCCAATCGCAACCCATGCACGAGCACCGTTGGTGCTCACGCCGATACCTGGAGCAAACGGCAGGGTCATCAGACCGAAAGCAAGAATTAAACCTGGTAAGACGAATTTTCGTAAAAGTGAATGCGGAAAGAAATAGAAAAACACCATTCCTAGAACGCCGACGCTTGACCACATCAATTGCTTGAAGAACATTCTCCACGGCGACATTCCGCGATTAAGGGCAACAATTGAAGACGACGACAACACCATCACTAAACCAAAAGTGATCAGACTAAGAACGGTAATCAGGATCCAAAATACGGTGGCGTTCGGGGCACCCAATGAACTTCGAACTGACAATGTGACACCACGGTCTTCGAGCACATCACGCCGACGCTGCGTCAATGTCGCTGTGCGACCCGAACCCGACACAGTTGCGCTCATTGATTTACCTGGGCGGTTGCTACAAGCGCCTTGACTTCACGTGCGAAATCATCGCCTCGCTGTCCATAGTTTGCGTACCAGTCGTAACTCGTGCAACCTGGCGAAAGCAACACAACATCGCCAGGTTTTGCCAATGCGTTTGCCGTCAAGACGGCCTCATGCATTGAGTTTGCGGTGCGAACCTCGCATACAGCTGAAAACGCACCTTGAATTTCTTTTTGTGCGGCGCCAATTGCAACCACAGCACGCATTGCGTTGGGCTGACAAGCCATCTCAGATAAATCGAGACCTTTGTTCTTTCCGCCCGCGATTAGCACTATTGAGTCAAACGAACGCAATGCAACTTTTGATGCATGTGGGCTCGTTGCTTTTGAATCGTTGTACCACGCGATACCGCCACAAGTTGCAACCAACTCAATTCGATGTGGAGCATTAACAAATTCAGCCAACGCAAGCGCCACATCGTTTTTGGTTGCGAGACCGGACTCGATGGTTATCGCCGCTGCGGCGAGGGCGTTTGTGATGTCGTGTGGCAAACTTCGGCGCATCTCGGCAACATTCATGATTTCGCCGGTTGGTGAATTCAAAATTCCGTGACTTACGTGGTAGTCGCCAGAATCTGACCCAAAGCTAACGATCCGAGCGCCACTCTGCTTGGCGATGGCAATAATTGCATCATCATTTTGCGGTACCACCGCTACATCATCGCCACGAAGATGCGCCCACATTTGTGCCTTGGCAGATTTATAAGAATCGAAAGATGTGTGCCAATCCAAATGATCGGGCGCAAGATTAAGCCAGACCGATGCCTTGGCGCGAAACTTTTTTGTATAAGCCAACCTGAAACTTGAGCACTCGACTGCGAATGCTTGTGCATCGCTGCTTAGAGAAGCAATCAGAGGGAGTTCGGTGTTGCCAACAGCCAATGCGCGTAACCCGGAAGCACTCAATATTGCCGCCGCCATCAGTGTTGTCGTTGTCTTGCCGTCTGTGCCGGTGACAGCGACCATTGGCCGTGGGGTCGGCGCGAGTTGTTCTAACTGATACGCGAGTTCAATTTCGGAGGCGATGAATTTATTTTTACTTTTCGAAAACTCAATAACTTGATGTTCTTCTGGCACTCCTGGTGACGGCGAAACCTGGTCAACTTGATCAATTATTTCTTGTAGCTGTCGCGCATCTGGACTAGAAACAAAACGAGCACCGAGTTCGTGCGCAAATGTGTTGTGCGCTTCAATAGCCGAATCTTCAATTGAGTCGTCGGCAAGTACAACGTATTGACCGCGCGAAACAAGTTCTTTGGCCACTGCCCGACCCGCGATTGCAAGACCATAGACAAGCGTTGTTGTCATCTCAACGCCGCAATCTGGCAAGATTCTGCATGTCTGTAAAATCGGCAATAAAAATTGCAACCGCAGTGGCGACACAAATTGCCGAAATTATCCAAAAGCGAATAATCACAGTGGTCTCCGGCCAGCCAAGTTGCTCGAAGTGATGGTGTATCGGTGAGTTGAGCAACAATCGTTTCTTGCGACCAGATGCTTTGAATACTCCCATCTGAACCGCAACTGAACCGGCTTCGAAAACATTGATGCCACAAATAATTGGCAACAAAAGATGCGTGTTGGTAGTTATGGCGAGAAAGCCGAGCGCCGTGCCGATTCCGAGTGCACCGACATCTCCCATAAAAATTCGTGCCGGAGCAGCGTTCCACCATAGGAATCCACCGCACGCTCCACCTAGTGCAGCCGAAAGAACTGCGAGGTCAAGAGGATTAATCACGCTGTCATAAAGGTTGGGATTTCTAAACGCCCAATAGCCGATCACGGTGAAAGCGACAAACCCGAATGTTGCCGAACCAGCAGCGAGACCATCTAAGCCGTCAGTGATGTTGACTGCATTTGCTGTTCCCCAAACCATTAGCGCCGTCCAAATTACAAACAGTGGCCAGGTGAACGTGATGCCCGGAAGATCAGACCTCGTAAACGAAAGTGTTTCACTGACACCAGTGGCCGCGTGCAACCACCAAGTTAAAACAATGCAAATACCAAAGGTTATGTAGCCCTTCTTTTTCCAAAATATTCCGCGATTGTGCTGACGCTGCACTTTGAGAAAGTCGTCTAGAAAACCAATCGTCGCCAATACGAAAACCGCGACCCAAATAATCAGCGCTTGATCTGAAAACGGAAGTCCATCGCGTAAGTGAGCAACCAACCAACCAAAGGCGGCTGAAAATAAAATTGCGATTCCGCCCATTGTCGGCGTGCCTTGCTTGCTCATGTGCTGAACTGGCCCACGATCCTCAGCGCCAAGAATTGGTTGACCCTTACCTAGACGCTTAAATACGACCATCAACAATCGAGTGGCTGCAAGTGAAGCAAACATTGCGACTCCTGCCGCTATCAAAATTGCAATCACATAGCCACCTTTAATAGTTCTCTCGACACAGCAACATCGTTAAATTCGATCTCGTTTGCGCCTATTGTCTGCGTTGATTCATGACCCTTGCCAGCGATTACGACAATGTCTCCGCTGCGCGCCACCGAAAATGCCTGTGCTATCGCATCACGACGCTCAAGAATAACATAAATTGACTTTTTGACAGTGGGGTTGCAACCAGACTCAATTTGTTTGGCGATAACAGAAGCATCCTCTAGACGAGGATTATCGGATGTGATAAAAACCACATCCGCTAAATCACTTGCAACCTTGCCCATTTTTGGTCGCTTCTGATGATCACGATCACCGCCGCATCCGAATACAACGATCACGCGGCCAGAGTCGTTGATTAATTTTCTGGTCGCCGCCAAAACATTATGAAGCGCCTCTGGCGTGTGTGCGTAATCAACTACGACACCAAACTTCTGGCCGACCGACACAGATTCAAATCTTCCTGCGATTGCGTCCGCAGCAGCCAAACCTTTGGCAATGTCGCTTGTGGCGACACCGAGTTTGGCTGCTGCGTTCGCGGCAGCTAGCGCGTTCATTACATTGAAGTATCCACCGGTGACGAGTTGCATCTTCTCGCCTCGCCAAATGAAAGACAGATGACCAACCTCTGCAACTATTTGAGACACATCATCGATACCAAATGTTTCTAAATTGACTTGACTTTCTTCGCTCAAGGCCGTGATCAGCTTCACGCCGAAGAAATCATCTCGATTGACGATGCACACATTCGAATATTGCGGGGTGAACAGTTTTGCTTTCGCAGAAAAATACGCGTCCATCGAACCATGAAAATCTAAGTGATCTTGACCGAGATTTGTGAAGATGGTTGCGGCGAATTTTGTTCCTGCGACGCGATGTAAAGACAAAGCATGCGAGGAAACCTCCATCACCACGGCTTTGCATCCTCTTTCAAACTCGTTGGCTAATGACCGTTGCAGGTCAGTGGCTTCAGGGGTTGTCCGTGCACCTGAAAGAGTTCCAAAAACTGCAGTGACCAAACCATGCTTGCGCAATACTGATGCCAACAGATGTGCAGTCGTTGTCTTGCCATTGGTTCCCGTGATGCCGATCACTTTTAATTTTGAACTTGGCCGACCAAAGAATTCAGCGGCGAAAAAGCCCATCACAGCGCGAACATCGTCAACAACTACTTGTGGAACTTGAACGTTCAATTTTCGTTCAACAAGAACTGCTGATGCCCCTTTGTCTATGGCGTCAACTGCGAATTCGTGACCGTCGACATTTTCGCCAACTACGCAACAAAACAAGCAACCATTTGAAATTTTATTTGAGTCATGTGTGATCTCATTTATTGAAACATTTTGGTCACCATGAACTTCTCGAGCGACGACCTCTTTTACTCCTGCAACAAGATCTACAAGGCGAAGCGATTTGGCTGTCATATTAATTAGATGCGCCAAGTTCTGCCGGGCGTGACCCGACACAGCCTGCGTCACCTTGAGTAGGTCGGATATCAAGTTCATTTATCAGGGCTTGCCCGATGCGTGCAAATACCGGCGCGGCTGCCCTTCCGCCGAAGCGATCTTTTGCTGTTGGATCTGGTTCGTCAATTGAAACCAGGACAGTCATCTGCGGATTACCTGCCGGCAAAAACCCGACGAACGAGGCGAAATATGAATAGGTCCCATCGTCTGCGGTGTATTTACCATTTTTTTGAAGTTTGTAGGCGGTGCCAGTTTTGCCCGCAACACTCATTCCTGAAAGTTGTGCAAGTCCACCAGTTCCATAACAAACCACATCGGTCATCATTTCGGTCATCGTTTTCGCTGTTGCTTCACTGACCACTTCGCGAGTCGCAGACTGCGGAAAGTCAGTGACTACTCCCTTGGCGTCCACGGTCGCTTTCACTAATTTTGGTGCGATATAAACACCCTTGTTGGCGATTGCATTTACTGCCGAGACAAGTTGCAAACCAGTTGCGGTATATCCATAGCCGTAAGCAAAAGTTACTTTTTCGGTACCTCGCCATTTTTCTGCTGGCTTCAGAATACCGCGCGACTCGGCAGGGTAATTTATGGGCGTTTTTATTCCAAAACCAAATGTCTGTAGATAGTCATGATTAGTTTTGCTATCCAGTGAACGCGAAATCAAAACGGTTCCGTTGTTTGAAGAATCAACAATAATTTTTCGTACCGTCATGTCTTGTGTCGGGTGAAAATATCCATCTGAAACTTTGTACTCCCAGTCGGTGCCCTTGTCATAGATTTGTTCATACGGCACGGTGAATTTTGTGGCAGACGTTGCTTTGCCCTCGTTGATTGCGGCAGCGATGCTGAAAACTTTCGCCACCGAACCGGGCTCATGGGCCTCTACTGCGGCGAAGTTTCCTGAATCACTTGTATAAGTACCATCAGTATTTTGACGAATATTTGACATCGCGTAAATCTCGCCAGTTTTAGTGTCCATCACAATCGCCGAACCACCACGTGCTTGCACAAACTGAACTTGTTGGGTGAGAATTTGATCGACTTGAAATTGAATTGTTCGATTAATTGTCGTGACCAACCTGCCGCCAGGCGTCGCTTCAATAACATCACTTGAACCTGCTGCCATTGACTTTCCATTGGCATTCACCTCACGCGCAATACGACCATCTTCGCCAGCGAGCAGATCTTGATATTGCAACTCGAGACCTGAAATTCCGATGCCATCAATATCTGTTCGACCAATCAATCCGCGCAAACCACTGCTGGTCAGCGCCCGACTAGATTCGCGATATGACGAGACACCTTTAAGCCCGAGAGCAGTGATCACATCGGCAAGTCGCTGATCTGTTTGACGAGCGACGTAGACGAAGCTTGAACTTTGATCGCGAAGTTTGATTGACAATTCAAGTTTTGCTTCATCTGTCATTTGCAAAATGCCACCCACGGCATTGGCAACACCGATTGGGTCGATTACTGAACGAGGATCTGCAAAAACTGTTCGTGTTGGTATCGGCAAAGCCAATTCTTGTCCATTGCGATCCAAAATTGATCCGCGTTCGGCACGAAGTGTTTGAACTCTTGTACGCTGCGAAACACTCGCGTCTCGATAATCGCTAGACCAAACCGTTTGCAACATTCCAACTCGAATACCGAGGCCAACAAGCAACAAGGCGACGACTGAGAACATGAAGCTCGTTCGTTTTTGTACAGTTCCGACTTTGAGATTTTCTGAAAACACATCAAAACCTTTGTCGACAGCCGCACCATTTCGATGAGAAATTTGAGCAACTTGCTTTCGATGCTTATCGTTCGCTCGAATTTTGCGTTTTGAAAGTGCCTTGCCCTTGGATTGTCTGATACTTTTTGACCTGCCAAGACTTTCGGCACGACGCTCACGAATTGACTGGCTCACGGTGCCGAACCAGCACTTTCAAGTACGAGCTCATCTGAATTGCGCGGCAAAGCAATCGAATCATCCATGTCTCCGGTTGAAGCCAAGACCATCGTTACAACATCCGCAGGAATCTCTTCAAACTTCGCGCCCGATCCTGGCCACATGCCCAAAATGATTGCCTGGGCTCGCAAATAATCCGGCGATCGCAGTTCGGCCCGTTGCTGACGCAATTCGTTGTAGTGCTGACGAGCAAGTCGGACATCGGTGCTTACTTTGTCTAGTTGTAACTGCTGCTCGGCAATCACGGTTTGAAAAATCACAATAAATGCCAAGACAGAAGTGAGGGCAAATATAACTAATGTGACTTTTGAAAATTTTGATCTAGTAACTGGTTGCACAACTCTTAGTTGCGGTTTAGCAGTATTTCGTGGACTGTTTCGTGAACTGTTTCGCCGATTTTTCGGTCGCGAGACTGGCCGCGTAACCGGTCGAGTGACTTGTCTCGTAACTGGCCGAGATGATTGCCGCGCAACTGGCCGAGTGACCGCTCGCGTCCCTGCTCGAGTTACAGGTTCAACGCGATGCTGACGAATCAACTCTTGTCGACGAGAGTAAGCCGCAGACATCTCAGCCTCGAGCCCCTGCGAGGGCTTTTTCAATAACTCGCAACCGGGCCGACTTAGCACGGCGATTTTGAGTCTGCTCTTGCTCGCTTGGGTATTGTGCAATTCGTACTCGATGAACACGGCGTGTGCCAAGTTGCGACTCGTGCACAAATGGTGAACCAATCTTTGGCTCATCATCGTCTTTTTCGGATGCCTGAAAAACTTGCTTGACAATTCGATTTTCACCCGAGTGATATGTCAAAACCGCCACTCGCCCGCCGACTTTGGTGGCGTCAATTGCAACCTGTAATGCTCTCGCAAGAATCTCTAGTTCTTTGTTGACTTCAATTCGAATTGCTTGAAATGTTCGCTTCGCGGGGTGCCCGCCCGTGCGACGAGCCGGTGCAGGAATAGCAGCAACAATCACTTCAGCCAAATGTGTGGTCGTGCTAATGGGTCGAGCAGCAACGATCGCGCGTGCTATTCGTCGTGCGAATCGCTCGTCTGCGTTTTCTGTGATGATGCCAACAAGTTCAGATTCTTGGTAACTATTCACGACATCAGCAGCGCTCAACTCACCGCGCTGGTCCATTCGCATATCTAACGGACCATCATTTCTATAAGAGAACCCTCGCTCTGCAATATCTAGTTGCGGCGAAGAAACCCCGAGATCAAATAGCGCGCCAGATATTTCTTTGACTGAAAGTTCTTCAAGAACCGCACTCAAAGAATCAAAGCGAACTCGACGAACCGTAAGCCGGCCATGCAGTGATGAGTCATCAGCAATCATTCGCTCGCCATTTGCAATTGCATCGGCGTCCTGATCTAAACCCAAAATTTGTAATGATGGGTTGGCTTTCAAAATTGCCTTGGCATGACCACCAAGACCAAATGTCGCATCAACTACAACGCCGGGGGGCACCGTTGTAAAACATTGAGCGATTTGTTCGAGCATGACAGGCTCATGTGAATTGAATTGTGAATTTAGATCTGAACTTTTTTCGCTCGTCATGGAAGTCTTGCAACCTGCAACACGTCACCACGACCGCTTCGCTTATCAGCAGCCCCCCGACCAACGGTGCCTCCGGGATTTCTCCCCGGATAGCGAGACGGTAGCGAGCGGAGTTGGGTGCTATTCATCTTGTTAGTCGGAAGACTGCTGATAATCGAAACGTATGCAACTTGTGACGGTTGCGAAAAAGTTTGTTGCGTGACCTCCCTTCGTTCGCTACTCTGCGCCTGCAAGTTCTTGGGCACCCGAATCACTTATTCGCTGATGTCGCTCTGGATCCCAAATTTCGACTCTGTCGAAAGAACCGCTTACGACTACTCGCGAATTAAGTTGAAGCCCCGCATAGGTGCGCAATTTCTCGTCAATGTTGATGCGACCCTGGGTGTCGACAGTTACTTCAATCATGTTTGAAGCCAAAGCTCGCTGCTGTTTGCGATCCATTTCGCCGCGGCGAACTTTATCCATCGCATCATTGGCCACCGAAAGAAAAGCTTCAGTGGTCAGTACGTCAACACATTTGTCGCGTCCGAGTGCGAGATAGCACTTTGGCTCAAGGCGTGGGCGAAAGGCGGCTGGCAGAGCAATGCGACCCTTTGGGTCCAATTGACGCTCGTGTGCACCTACAAACACTGACCCTCCGCTTTGTCCCAAAACCCATTATTTAAAAGGCTTTGGAGCTCCCTCCGCGACCTCTCAGGAGTATAACCCACTTTCCCCCACTTAAGTGGATTTAACCCCACTTTCCCCCACCAATTTTTGGGTCAACTGCACTAAATCCTGCGAAACATGGTTTACTGGTTTTGGCTAGCTATCTATTGAACTAGCTATTGATCTAACTAGAGAGATTCAGCCAGAACAATCAACGAATTGGCGATCTCATTAAGACCGCCTGAAACCCCTGTTTGAATTGAATTGAAGTTTGAGCCAAGGATTTTCTTGTTACCCGAGAGCTTGTCGAAATCTAGGTATTTTTCGTAGGCCCCAATCGACCATCGACTGTGCAGCACACATTGAAACCTTGCCATCTGTCTTGTTCTTCGCTGAGAGATACCCACCAATTTTTTGCCGTGCAGTGTTACTTCGCCCGGCCCAAGCCCCGCAAAACAAACTAAGTCTGAAATCTCGTTTCGTTCAAGACCACCCCGATGGACAATTAGTTGATCGCGCGAAGCAACATCATTTTCGGCAAGCGCATCGGCCCATAAATCACCAACCCACCACATCGACCTTCCAACATCATCACTCCATAAAACATCGTCACGCTCAATCACGAAATCAATCCATAGATGGTCGTTGACACCAAGAAAAACCACACCACCACCACTGCGCCGACGAACGACGCTAACCCCATCATCGTCGCAGGCTTGCTGATCGACAATTTCGAATGATTGTTTTGAACCCAACACGATCGCAGACTCAGTGATTGAAGCACGCCAGATTGATCGCTCTGCGGGCAACTCTCGAGAGTGCACCGACTCAGCTGAGTCACGGATGTGATGTATCTGCCAAGATTTCATCAACGAACTTCTGAGAAAGTTTCGATAAAAACTTTACGACGCGTAAGCCAGATACTGTTTCCATGCTTCAGGAATTCTTCCCACTGAGACGGTGATCCACGCAAGTTCTCGTGGCGTATGCGGTTTATTGGCCAGTCTCATTCCTGCTTCATCAGGAGTGCGGTCTCGTTTTTTTAAATTGCAACCTCGACATGCTGCCGTGACATTCTCCCAAACATGCATGCCACCCCGAGATCGTGGCATTACATGATCAATGCTGTCGGCAAGAGCACCACAATATTGACAGCAATGATTGTCTCGTGCGAATATCGCCCGCCTCGACATTGCAGTGCGACGATGATATGGAACCTTGACGACATATCGCAACCGAATGACCAATGGTCCTGGCATCACAAAAGTTTCAGCATGAACTTGTGTTCCATCATCTTCGACTATTTCGGCTTTGTCCGAGAGCACCAAGCAAATCGCGCGGCGAGCAGGAACAATCGAGAGAGGTTCGAAAGTTGCGTTGAGCACCAGCGCACTTCTCACTGTGAATCTTTCAACCAACGCAAGTAGCTCAATACATCGGCTACTTCTAAGGTGTGATCACGCTCGCCATATTGAGTCAACACCCGAAAACGAATATATTCACGAGTTGGCACTGGCAAAAATGGGGCTCGAGCCCACCATCGTCGCGGAGTCAAACGAAAAACTTGGATTAACGCCGTGCTCCACAAACTTGGTCGGCAAAGCACTGCAATAACAATCGCAGCACCTGACCGAATGCCCGATATAACTTTCATTAGTTAGTTGGGTTTGGGCTCTTTGGGCAATCCAAGCACCATCTCTCCGATGATATTGCGCTGAACTTGAGAAGAGCCTGCATAAATCGTGCCCGCGCGCGCATTCAAGAATGTCATCGCCCAACTCATCGAACTATTTTCGGCACCACCATCGTCTGTCTGAAACGACGAGATTGGTTTGCGTCCGACTGGCACAAGACCATCTGCACCAAGAATATCCATCGCTAATTCGGTGACTATCTTGTGATATTCGCTCCAATACAATTTCGAGATTGCGCCGTCTGGTCCTGGATGGTGGCCGGCAACAAATTTTGTGAGCGTGCGCAAACCTAGGTATTTCATGATTTGAACTCGGACGTAGCACTCGCTCAAGCGCTGACGAATTCTCGGGTCACTTGCAACACCTCGCTCTTGAGCGAGGGCCAAGAGTCGATCAAATTCGGCCTGGAAGCGAATTGACAATGTTGCTGCCGCCTCTCCGCGTTCGTATCCAAGAAGCGACATCGCAACTGCCCAACCGTTATTTATCCCGCCGACGATGTTTTCTTTTGGACACGCCGCGTCGGTATAGAACACTTCGTTGAATTCACTCTCACCTGAGATCATCTTGATCGGGCGCACTTCGATTCCTGGCTGACGCATATCAACTAATAAAAACGAAATACCTTTGTGCTTTGGTGCATCTGGGTTTGTCCGCGCGAGCGTAAAAATGTGGGTTGCATACTGACCGGCAGAAGTCCAAATTTTTTGGCCATTTAAAATAAATTGATCACCGTCAAGACTTGCTTTGAGTCCAACGTTGCCGAGATCAGATCCGGCATTTGGCTCGCTGTATCCCTGACACCAAGTATCTTGACCCGAAATAATTCGCGGCAAGTAATATCGTTTTTGCTCTTCGGTGCCCCAGACCAACAAAGTGTTGCCAAGCATTTGAATACCAAAAGTGTCATTGAACGAACCTGTTGGAACACCTGCACGAGCAAATTCTTCAGCGACAATAACTTGCTCGAGAGCCGAAAGTCCGCCACCGCCGTACTCAACGGGCCAACCTGGTGCAAGGTACGGACTAGACGCCAATACTTGTCGCCACTGCTTCATAAACTCTTCGACTGCTTTGCCCTCGAGAGAACCGATGCCCTTCCAAGTCGCAGGGAGTTTCTCCGCCAAAAATGCTTGGACCTTCTCGCGATATTCTTCGGCCGCAGGTTCGTAGACAGGTTTCATGAATCACATCCTAGATTGCGAGCTACTGCTGCTGCCCCAACGAGCGGCGACAACTGACCGAGTCCAGCCCTGCAAACAGCGAAATCACGAATAAATTCAATCCTGGCAATGCGATTTAACTCGCTTTGCACGGTCTCAAAAAAAGGGTCACCAAAACCGAGCGCGACTGAACCAGCGATCACAGCACTACGCAAATCCATAATTGCGCCGACACTTGCCAGAGCACGAGCCACAAGTCGACCCGTATTTTGAATTACTTCAAGACCTGCCTCGGCTGCGGGTTTGCCAGTAATTGCTTCAATAGATCGACCCGATGCGTGTGCTTCAAGACAACCGTGCGAACCACAAGCACATAACCGACCTTCGGGTTCAACAATCACATGGCCGATGTGCCCTGCATTGCCGATTCGGCCGTTGAGAATCTTTCCGCCCGAGATAATTCCGCCACCGACGCCAGTTGAGACGACCATGCCGATGACATCAGTTTGGCCGGCTACTGCTCCGCACCAAACTTCGCCTTGCACCAGTGCTTTCGCGTCATTGTCGATATACACGGGCATCTGAGTTAACTCTTGCAACTTTGAGCGCAACGGAAAATCGCGCCATTCCGAAATATGCAAAGTCGAAACCAGTTCACCATCAGGACTCATCGGTCCGCCACATCCGACCCCACAACCAACAAGATCAACATCGGTCAAAGAGAGTTGTGATTTTATTAAGTCACTAAGTGCTTGCCACACATTTGTTTGTGGCGTTGCGGCTCGCCCATGCGAAAGAACTTCGCCAGTTAAAGAAACGACCCCGACTGAAAGTTTCGTGCCACCGATGTCAACTGCGAAATAACCGCGCGAAGTCACCCGAAAAGTTCTCTAACGCTCGCGCGTGAATTTTTCGCGCATGCGTTGGGCATTTGCGCGAGATGCCTTCAACGATTCAGTTACATCACGCAGACCAACTTTTGACATTGCACGCAATTGGCGTTCTACAATTAATGCGCATGCAAGCATTGCCAGAAAGCCGACAAATGCCAAAGCGAAGTGAACTTGCAATCCGAGAATTGTTAAAACCATCGACACTACAATTCCGATACCCGCCCACCATGCGGTGCGCGCCGAATGTCGATACAGACCTTTAGAAGAAACGGCTTGAGCGAATTTTTCGTCTTCTTTAAGATCGTGCTCAATTTGCGCAAGAATTTGACGTTCGTTGTCTGATAACGGCACATGACCTCCACTGTCGCTTTGTGATTCGGTTTACTCTTAAATCTCTAGCCCGATTGTAGGCGAGGTTTATTGCTATTTAGGGTCGCTAGGGCCCCACTTTGAAGAACTTGGGTCACGCTCTTTACCAAGAGTGCTCGCGGGCTTTATCGCCGAATCACCGAACCGATCGCGAATTTCGTCGATTGCCGAAGTGGTGGTACTCCAGGCGGCATCTAAATTATTGGCTGATTCATGGCCCGAAGTCACATCAAATAAACTCATTTGCTGTTCTGGGGCAACAAGGTTTCTTGCACTGACACCGAGCAATCGAATGCCGGCTTTCAAGTCGATATTTCGCAACAGTGGCTCGAGCAGTCGAACCATCGCCGGCCCCGTCGAGACCGGCATTTCGACGCTCACCGACCTCGTCACCAACTGAAAGTCGGAGTATTTAATTTTCAGCGAAATCGTTCGCGCGCCAACACCAGAGTTTCGACATCTTGTCGCCACAGAATCTGCAAGTCGCACAAGATGATCATGTGCGTTCTCATAGTCGGTGATGTCGTTCGAAAAAGTCTCTTCGTGCCCAATTGATTTGGCGTCGCGGTCAGGTTCAACATCTCGGTCGTCAATACCTTTTGCGAGCATTGTTAGGTGACGCCCTTGTGAATCGCCCAAAACCGCAATCAATACGGCTAGGTCGAATGCGGCAAGATCTCCGACAGTTTTGATTCCGAGGCCTTGAAGTTTTTTGAGCGTCACCGGCCCGACACCCCAAAGCGCATCAACATTGAGTGGATGCAAAAATTCGAGTTCGCGAGTCGGCACGACTTCATAGACTCCATGCCCTGCGACAACTCCTTGTCGGGATGCTTTTGGCTTGGCGACGACAGACGCCAGTTTTGCCAAAAACTTATTTGGCGCAATGCCGACGCTACAAGTCAGTTGAGTTACTTCGGCAACGCGACGTCTAACTTCGTGAGCGATTGTCGAGCCAGAACCAAAAAGTCGCAAAGAGCCTGAGACATCCAGAAATGCTTCATCGAGTGAGAGTCCCTCGACTAACGGTGTGAACTCGTTGAATACTTGAAATACTTCGGCACTGACATCCGAATAATGATCATGGTCACCTGGCAAGAAAATTGCTTTCGGGCAAAGTCGTTTTGCCTGCGACGACGACATCGCCGAAAAAACGCCGAACCTTCGGGCTTCATATGATGCTGCGGCGACGACGCCACGCGAACCATCGCCACCGACGACTACTGGCTTACCAACTAGATGCGGATTACGCCGTAATTCAACTGCAACATAAAACATGTCCATATCCACATGCAGAATCGTTCGAAAATCAGAAATTTGGCGAGCACCCACGAATCAAACGCTAGCCATGCATTGCAACTTGGGTTCATGAACCTACGCTCTTAAGGATGGTTACCAATCAGGACAATAATGCTCGCGCACTTTCGGCCTTGCCTTCAGTTGGTGCACGAGTTATCGCCTTTATCGGGATCCTGATTGCCGGCCTTGCGGGTGCTCTAATCGGATTTTCACTGATTGATTTGCAGTGTCAGGGCTCATGCGATGTACCGAATTCAATTGGCCTCGTGTCTGGCGCGGTAATCAGCGCAGCCGGAATGAGCGTTGTTGTCGTGCTTGTGTTGCGAGCAGTCGGCGAATGGCGAGAACTCGATGGTCATAAGTGAGCAACTCTGAAGCGAAAGTTCTTCTAGAAATCTGCACCGAACTCGCGGTGACCGGCGGCAAGCGCGCATACGCAGGCCGACGCGCCGGATTGAAAGATGTCCAAACTAAAACAACAAGCACCGACATGGTTACCGAATTTGACAAAGCCACAGAAAAGTACATCGTCGATGAAATTCGTTCTCGCCGACCCGACGACTCAATTATTGGCGAAGAGGGTGGCTCGCACTCTGGCAGCAACAGTTACACCTGGTGTATTGACCCAATTGATGGCACGACAAATTTTCTCTATGCCTTGCCGAGTTGGAGCGTGTCAATTGGCGTGAGCGATGAGCAGGGTCCACTTGTTGGTGTCGTATATATACCCGCGCTTGACGAAGTATTTTCAGCGACCCGCGGCGGCGGGGCATTTTTGAACGGTGACCAAATTCGATGCAACGAAATTACAGATATTGCGAAAGCATTGGTTTGCACGGGTTTTAGTTATTCGCCGGAACATCGAACAATTCAATCGAAGCGCGTCTCGACTTTTATTCACAAAGTTCGCGATATTCGTCGCCTTGGGGCGGCGAGTGTAGATATTTGTTTCGTTGCGTGCGGCAGAGTTGACGCGTATTTTGAAGAGAATTTGCATTCTTGGGATATCGCGGCGGCGGAACTTATCGCGATTGAGGCTGGTGCGCGAAGTGGAAATTTTAGGGGCGGCATTTCGAGCCCAGCCGAGATTTTGATCGCATGTCCTGAGATTTTTGAGGCTCTGAGTGATTTGATTTGCGAAGTCAACTAGATGCTGTTGAGTCAGCCGCACATTATTTGTAAGTTATGAGCCAATGAGCGTCGTCATTGCCATTGATGCAGGAACAACAGGCGTGCGGTCTCGTGCAGTATTTGCCGACGGTTCTGATTCGATTTCGTCGTATCGAGAATTTACTCAATACTTTCCGCAACCTGGTTGGGTTGAACATGACGCCCAAGAAATCTGGCTGGCAGTCTTAGCGACATTGCAGGACGTCACGCGGCAAATAAACCAAACGATCACCGCAATCGGAATCACCAATCAACGCGAAACAATCGTTGCGTGGAACAAACAAACAGGCAAACCGTACGGCAACGCAATAGTTTGGCAAGACCGACGCACTGCCGATCGATGTGTTGAACTCGCCGAGAATTTGCCGCTAGTGCGACAACAAACTGGTTTGGTTCTCGACCCTTATTTCTCAGGAACAAAAATTGAATGGCTGTTGAATAATCGCGAAGTTCGTCAAGACGACGATCTCTGTATCGGAACGATCGACTCTTGGCTGATTTGGAATCTGACTGGTTCGAAATCTTTTGTTACAGACTGCACAAATGCCAGCAGAACAATGTTGTTCGACATCTCAGAATTGTGTTGGAGTGATCAACTAATCAAAATGCTCGGCGTGCAACCGAAGTTTTTGCCCGAAGTTCGCGCATCAAGTGGCGACTTTGGTGTCACCATTCAACACGGTTCTGTGCCGGCAGGCATCTCGATCAGCGGTGTTGCGGGCGACCAACACGCGGCATTGTTCGGCCAAGCTTGTTTTGATACCGGTAGCACCAAAAATACTTATGGCACGGGCAGTTTCGTGTTGATGAATGTTGGGAAGAATTGCCCATCACCCCGCGATGGAATGCTGACGACAATTGCTTGGCAACTTGGTAACGAAAAACCTGTCTACGCACTCGAAGGTGCGATTTTTGTTACGGGCGCAGCGATTCAGTGGCTGCGCGACGGCTTGAACATCATCGACAATGCGAGCGAAATTACCGCCCTGGCGCAAAGTGTCGATGATTCAAGTGGTGTTGTAGTCGTACCCGCATTCACGGGTCTTGGTAGTCCGTGGTGGGATGCATACGCGCGTGGGGCAATTTTTGGCATCACTCGTGGGACCTCGCGCGCTCATATCGCCCGGGCCACAATTGAATCAATCGTTTTTCAAACTCGTGATGTTGTCGAAGCGATGTCGAAAGCGTCCGGAGTGGCGATTACCGAATTGAAAGTTGATGGCGGCGCCTCGGTAATTGATTTTATGTTGCAGTTGCAAGCCGACCATCTAGGTGTTGAAGTTCTGCGGCCGAAAGAGCTAGAGACGACCGCGATAGGTGCGGCGTATCTTGCAGGTTTAGCGAAGGGAGTTTGGCAATCAACGCAAGACATCTCTGCTGCATGGCAACTTGAAAAAACTTTCACACCATCCACCAAACCAAGTGGCTACGAAACTTGGCAGACGGCCGTCAAGCGATCAATGAACTGGGCGAAGTAAGAGCGTTAATTTTTTAAAGCGCCGACAACAAAGCGGCACCGATTGCACCGGCGCTTTCACCTAGTTGCGCCACGCGCAATTCTGGGTGCTCACGGTTTTCAGGTGCGTAAAGAAGCTTTTTGAACCAGTTCTTAATATGAGGCATCACAGAATCTGCTGCTTCAGCCAAACCGCCACCGATCACAATCACATTTGGGTCGGTGATGTTCGTTAAATTAACCAAACCAATTGCAACCCACCTGCCAAATGTATCCAGGTAGCCGAGTGCCTGCTTGTCGCCGGCGACTGCGCGAGCGATAACTTCTTCGCCACGCTCGCCACCAGCAATTGTTGCCAGCCCCGAACCCGACGCATAACGCTCCCAACATCCACGTTGCCCGCATGGACACAAAATACCTTGCGACTCTACGATCATGTGTCCGATTTCGCCGGCAAAACCATGACTACCTCGCTGCAACTTTGAACCAGAAACAAATCCGCCTCCGATTCCGGTGCCTAAAGTAACCATCCACATGTCGGTGGCGCCACGACCCGCACCATATTGCCACTCTGCGTGCGCGGCACAAGTTGCATCATTTTCAACATCAATTGCATGACCAAGTTCTTTTTGTAAAAGCGTGCGCAGGTCGAGTTCAATTGCGCCGGTCAAGTTCGGCGACTCACGCACAACACCAGCTGGCGTGATTAGACCCGGCACGCCGACACCAAGAGTTTTGTATTCACCAAGTTCTCTCGCGATTTCAGCGAGCGTTGAAACTAAGTGATCGGCGTGCGGCGTCGGACGGCGAACAGATCTAACAATTTCTCCGCCTTCAAACAGAACCCCAAGACATTTTGTTCCGCCGACATCGATGCCAGCAACCGCAGTCACGACTCGCAGCGAACCTTTAGTTCCTTCAAGGTATGTAATATTCGGCCTTCGGCACGCCGTTTAATGAAACCCGGAATTGGAACTATCAACTCAATGGATAATAGATATGTGACTTTTGTTGAATCGCCTGACGATTCGAATCGGTATTCGCCATCGATCGCACGCTCGATATCGCCTTCAGCAAGATGCCACGAAATACTTTTTGGCGCTTGCGAGTAGTCATATTTGAGCGAATAACTAGTGCTTCGTCCCAATGCGGCGACTCGGTAGTCGACCAAAACTGGTCGTGATTGCGCGTCACGCTCGCGAATGGTTACTTCTTTTACATCGTGTGCCCATTGTGGATACTGCTCTACGTCGGTGGCCACTGCAAAACAATGCTCTGGAGTCGCCGCGATGATTTCTGACTCGACTGCTGAATCTGGCACCCCACTATTCAAACACAAACTAGAGCGCTTTCAACGCTAGACCCAGTGTTACGGCGAGTTTGTCATAGTCAAACAGACTTTCGGCTCTCAATCGTGATGCCTGACCCATCCTCTTTCGCTCATTATTGTCGTCTAACAATCGTCTGATCCCAGCAACAACTTCACTGACTCGATTTGGGTTGTCGATGATTAATCCTGTCTCGCCATTCTCAACAGCATCGGCTGCTCCGCCACTGCGCCCGGCAATTTGTGGCACCCCACAGGCTGCGGCCTCAGCGAAAACGATGCCGAAACCTTCTTGCTCAAGACCACCCCATCGAGATCGACATAACATCGCGCAAATGTCGGCGCACCCATAGAGATTGGGTAGATCTGCATCGCTAACCCGACCAAGCATCGTCACTGGTGCACGCAACTCACGGATAATTCGATCAAGACGATTTCTATCACGACCAGCACCAGCAATCACAACCCGTAATTTTGGATAGTCATTGGCCAAGTGAGCCGCTGCACGAATCAAAATATCAAAACCTTTTCGTGGTACGAGTCGACTAACACCGACTATAAGTTCTGCGTCATTCGCGATGCCAAATTGTTTACGACTATTCAACTTTTGCTCATTCGATAATTCTCGAAATCGTGAGACATCAACGCCTGGAGTCACAATGGTGATATCAAGATCGCGACCCGCGCACCGGCGCGCTTCTTTTGCGGGATACGTGCCTGATGCAACAATGCCTGTAGCTTTGCGCAAAACATTGCCGAGCAACTTTGATGTCACCGGCAGTCGGCCGGGCACAGTTACTTCGGCTCCATGCAGAACGGCTACGTAGGGCAGGTCGAGCCACGGGCCAACGATGCCAAGCGGCATGGCAGGGTCGAGCACAACAAGTTCGGCGCCGACTTCTCGTGCCATTTGATTTATCCGTCGAACCATTAGCGGATGAGGCAAAAGAACTGGCTCGGTGATTCGCCTTATTAAAAAGTTTTGTGCGGCATCAAACTCTTTGGCTCCGCGATACGGGCTAGTCAACACGGCAAAGTTCTCAGGTGGCAAACGGCGCCACCACTCGTAAAGCACATTTTGAATGCCACCGATTTTCGGTGGAAAATCGTTTGTTACCAATAGATGCTTCACCTGCTACTACTTTACGCTCGGCAATGTGTCGAGTTCAGCCTGAACTATTGGGTCGCTGTCTTTGCTCGGCAATAAATGAGTCAAACCTAAGCGTGCTGTCGCCCAAACTGCATGCGCTCGTAATATCGGTTCGCTATCTGATAGGTAGCGCTTGAGAATACTTTGCGTATTTTCATCAAAAGCATCACCAACATTGCCAAGAATGATCAGCGCGTTGCGGCGAATCCACTTTGGATCACGGTCGGCGATGTACCAGGCTTTGAAATTTTTAAGCAAAGTTTGATCATCGTCTTTCAATATTGACATCACACTTACCCAAGCCCGAGTTTTGTCATTTGACTCTTCGACGACGGCATGACGAACTGTCGGTGGACAAACTTCTTGGCAGTCATCGCATCCGTAAATTCGATCACCAAGTGCAACGCGATACGCAGGATCAAAGACACCAGGTTTTTGCAATAACCATGCCAAACATTTTCGTGCGTCAACCACACCTGGTGCAACTATCGCCTCGGTCGGACAATTGTCGATACATCTTCGACATGACCCGCAACCGTCTTTGACGCTTGTCGTTTCGGTCGCTAGTGGTGCATCAGTAAGCACACTGCCGAGTACGAAATAACTTCCAGCCCCATCAATCAGAAGATTTGCATTTTTTCCGTACCAACCAAGACCTGCCTGATATGCGACTTCACGATCAACGATTGAATTGTCATCAGCCAAAACAATTGCACGCCAACCATCGGTCTTTAGTTGTGCTGCAATTTGCCCGAGACCGCCACGAAGCTGCTCGTAGTAGTCAGCCCATACATATCGGGCAACTCTTGCAGACACTTCGTTAAGTTTTTGCGGCATCTCTGTGGCATACGATCGCGCGCCAACAATTATTGATCGCGCAGTTGGCATTGTGCTGGTTGGGTCTGTACTTCTAATCGGATTGCGATAAGTGAACTGCATCTCGTTGTGTAGCCCGAGAGACTTTCGCTCGGTGAGCACATCTCGGGCGCGTTTTAAAACGTCGGCGCCAGTCACGCCGACTCGGTGGAGACCCGAGGCGAGACCTAGTGCAATTAGTTGATCTGCGTAGCGACTTGACGCAATGAAACGGGTTCGCGTCAGACTTGGTTTGAGCTGTGATTTGAGCGCTGGATCGCTCGAATTTGTATCGGGTTTTTTAGCTAACTGCACGATGCCGAAGCGTAGGCACCATTCCGGCATTTGCCAGCATTCTTAGAGTTCTTTGTTCTTCTAGGTTCAAAATCACCGCCGATTCGCTCGATTCATCGCAAAAGAACGAGACCACACAATCGTCACAGGCGGCGCTTGCCCGCATCACGCAAGTCTCGCAACTTATCTCGAGCGAACCGTCGTTTCGTGACTCTTGGCTTGTAACAGGTATTCGGGGGAAATTATTCACGCGTGGGCTCCTTTATTTGGTGTCTATCTCAATACTGCCCAATGGGTGTAGCAGAGTGAATTAGATGGCGAGAAGCTGCGCGCCGTGATCGGCGATTTGCAAGACCATGGTCGAACCGTGGTCAGGCAGAGAATCAGCAATCCGTTGGGCGTCTGC
>ERZ889217.375-NODE-375-length-28251-cov-15.799688_pt1 | contig 28251 bp, 24 predicted proteins | sample MGYA00521098_ERZ889217 | MGnify/ENA primary metagenome ERZ889217 (study PRJEB32303, sample SAMEA104408613) | aquatic metagenome | biome: Brackish water; feature: Pelagic; material: water | place: Baltic Sea | collected 2014-06-10T22:04:00 | depth 2,362 m ... | reverse complement strand
ATGATGCACCCATGCCCAGTGGGGACAGACTCGGTGACGCCAGCGACATTCACGACTTTTTATCTGAGCGGGTCCAAGCCGTGCCTCACATTGGCTTGCTTGGGCAGTCTGCCCTTGAAATGACCGGTCGGGTATCGGGCGGATTAGCCACTTGGATTTCCCGGCTGTCCATCTCGCCACACCGCTTGCGGGTTAACGGCACAGCAGGGTCCGGCAAAACACAATTGGCTTTACAAGAATTAAGACAAGCCGCCCGCTTGGATCAGCAGGCGCTGTATGTTTGCTATAACCGACCATTGGCCGATGCGGTGAAAGCAGTGGCACCCAAGCCAAGGTCAGGCGAGGGCGTGATATCAGTGCTGACCATTCATGAATTCGCTAGAGAACTCAGCATGCAAGCCGGTATTTCGTTTGATTTCACGAAAACCACCGTCTATGACGACATGATTGCCTCACTGAAACAAATCGCGCCCAAACTTCACGATGTGTTTGATGTGTTGGTCATTGACGAAGGTCAAGACATGGACGCGAGCTGGGTCCAAGCCTTAATACCCTTGGTCAAACCCCAAGGGCGAATAACTTTTTTAGAAGACCCGGCACAAACACTTTACGACCGAGCCCCATTTAGCCAGCCAGACTGGCCGGTGATTAAAAGCCCAGTCAACTACCGCTCGCCACGCCTGTTGGTCGATTTCATGAATTACTTGTCACTGACCGATCAACCTGTTGAAGCGGGCAGCGGCATTGTTGGCTTTAATCCAGAGTGGCGTTGGTATGAGGATGAAGCCAGTCTGATCGACGAAACAGAAAACGCCGTTAAATCACTGATGAACGCCGGTTACACGCCCGATAAGATCGCCATCCTTTCGTTTCAGGGGCTTGCCAACAGCGTTTTCTTTGGCCAAAACGCCCCCAAAGGCTTAAACCAAATCGCACTCAAATGCCAACAGGGCTACGACCCGAGCGGTCAACCCAAATACAGTGATGGCCAACTCTTGGTCGAAACGCTTTATCGATTCAAAGGCCAAGCCGCTGATGCGGTGATACTGACAGAGATCGATTTCACTGAACTCAACCCCAAGAACCGCCGCAAGCTTTTTGTGGCCCTTACCCGCGCCCGTCTTCATGTGGTGATGATCAGCAGCGCAACCGCCGCCCAGGTACTAACGGATGCGATCAACGCAAACGCAAAAAACGAATGAACACAGGCCTTGAGAGCCCAATCTAAATGGCGTTATGGGTCTGGCAAGTTGACCCTCCTATACTGAGTTTGGGAGGCAAAAAAGTCGGCCAAACGACAAGAACTGCTCAAGTAGCTGAATCAACACAGCCAAAATCAGCCACATCGATAAAAACATATTGCGCCTGCCGCTAAACCGGCAGGCGCCCCGGTAACCATCTTCTGCAATAGCGTCTCTGCATGACCTACCGAAACAAGCCGTGTCTTGCCGGGGTTATCTCGCGTCAAACCACATACAGCGCGACAAACAAAGCCAATGGCAATGGCTAGCTTTCAGGTCACTGTTTTAGTTTTGGTTGGTAAGCAGATTTGAGAGTTTTGCTTGAGTTGCTTTAATTCATGTAAGAGCAGTGGCAAGAACGTTTCACAAGATTCAATCACACCTGCCCGCGCCACGTTAAAGATATGGGCGTCTTTGTCTTTATTAACCGCATAGATCGTTGTTAACGGATCTATGCCGGCTAAGTGTTGTGAGGTCCCTGATATGCCAAAGGCAATGTAAACGTCAGGTCTGACGTATTGGCCCGACTGTCCAACTTGCCGAGTAACTGATGCCCATCCAGCATCCACTGCAGGTAAGCTAGCAGCAACCACACCACCGATTTCGGTCGCGAGTTCGTGTAACAGATCGAAAGAATCCAGCGACTTCATTCCGCGCCCGCCTGCAACTATCACGGACGACCCAGTCAGGCTCGTTTGCGCATCATCAATCGGTAAGAACTTTGCTTTTGAGCCAAACGTTTCTAATTGTATTTCCACGCGGTCCAACACACATTCACTTCGGCCATTACGCACCGGATTTGGCGGCCCGTTGGGATGACGTAACGTCAGAAATACCCATCTCTCAGTGACCTTTTGATGTAAGTAAAGGCGCCCGCCAAACCCGGTCTTTTTAAACACCATAGCGTTTTCATTATCGGTTGAAATTTGCTCAACAGTACCGCAGGCGTAGCCATCAAAGAGGCAGGCTAACCCAGAAATTACATCATTTAATCCAATATCAGTGCGGGCCAAAAAAACACACGTCTCTTGACCAAGTTCCAGACGACGTATGCCCTGAGCAAAGACATCCAGCAATTGCTCATGCGTGAACTGATGAGGCAATGCAGGACATAACATGAGCGAAACGCTATCGTATTGGTTTAAACAATAGCGCTCCCGAATTGCCAATTCATCAACATCCCATTTGGCGGCAACAATCAGATGATGCGCACGGACAGGGATCGAAACTAGTACAGGCGTACCTAGCAACGAGTCTGGCAAGGGTTCTTCTGTTAAAGACTGCTGAACCACCAGTTCGATTACCCGCATAGCCACAACCTCCCTCTAAATTGACTGCGTTTTGTCTATTAATAGCCGCGCAAATTCTCTGGCTTGGGCAGCTATCTCCCCTTGCAGGATGTGACAATTTTCGAGCGAATCATACCGAGTAGGAACAGGCTCAGCCGCAACCAATTGAGCTTTTGACAACACAGCGCCTGAAGAACCTAAATCGAAGCGATGGAGCGGAATGGTCTGGCGTTTGGCAAGCGCCAAATTTTTCATCAAAGGGTGTCTTAATCTGTTTCGCCGATCATTTGTCATGCTGATGATAACTGGCATCTGCACCGTGAGCTCCTCTATCCTATTGATGCGTAAACGCTGAAGGCTCAAATCAGTCAATTGGGTGTTGACCACCAAAGCGTTCGATACCAAGGGAAGGCCCCAGCACTGCGCCAGATAGGGCGCCAAGTGGCCGTCATCTAGATCCCCTATTTCGCGACCCATAAGCCAAAGGTCAGCTTCAGCGCGCTGTTGCTCAAGCTCCACGCTGAGCAATGTGACTAAACCCCTTGCATTACCTCGCAAGCAACTAGGCACTGACAAACGGATAATGTCATCTGGCTTGTATGCCAACAAAGTGCAGGTCAAGGCTTTGTCTGCCGAACAATCTGTGGTGATGATTGTTAAATGGTTACCTCCAAGGTTCGCAAGTCTTAGTGCAGTCTCAAGCGCAGCCTCGTCAAATGGGCTTAAACGGTACGGCAGGCTTGGCGAATCGATAACGTCGAGCCAATTACCCGAAGAGGGCTTATCAATCGGTCTTCTATAATCCAAAACGCCCGAGATCAACACAGCGATGCGCATATTAGTCCTGAGAAAGCATCCCGGCACATTGCAGTGCAGCCAACCGACCAAAAATGGCAGCTTTACCTAAGGCACTACCCGTCATGTAAGCAGCTCCGTGTAAACCACCCACGACTTCTCCAGCGGCATACAGCCCTTCAATCGGCTCGTTAAAAACGTCCACTACCTGAAGCTGTTCGTTTACCTTTAGGCCACAGTAGGTACCAAACACTGCCACACTAGACGGATAAGCATAAAAGGGTGGCTGATCAATCTTGACCAGTGCACCAAGCCCTTGCACCAAAGCCGTTCGACCAAACTCGGGATCAAACAAGTCCTCGACAGCCTGGTTGTACTGCTGCACAGTTCGGATCAGCTCATCGGCTGGCACTTCGATCTGCTCTGCTAACGCCGCTAGGCTATTGGCCTCGTACATCAGTCCAGCCTCATGGCGTCGCTCAAAGTCAAGAATCCGAAACTGATTATCGCCGCTGCCCATAATGTGCTGATCAAATATCTGAAAGCTCGCGCCGTAAGGCTGTTGAATCACCGCATCGCCAAGTAACTTGTAAGAAATCGACTCATCTACAAAACGACGTCCTAGCTGGTTAACCGCTATCGCTCCTTTGTAGACGGCCAGCATACTGTGATTATTGGTATGATCGGTTGGATGCTTGCCAAATGTCCCCTTGATATAGGCCATATCGGAGGTGTCCGCGCCAAGCTTTTGCGCCATTCGAAGACCGTCGCCCACATTTCCTTCACCTCCGATACAGATGGCGCCATCGTATTGCGGCGCATAGCGATGAACCAAATCTGGATTTCGACAAAATCCACCAGAAGTAAGCAATACCCCGTGGGCGGCATAAAGAAAGAAGCTACTCATATCCCTTTCATATTGCACGCCCGCGACTTGACCGTCATCACTTGTTAAGAGCCGCAACGTTCGTGCATTAAAGACAATTTCAATATTAGGATGTTGCTCAGCGTGAGCCGTCAGCACTCTGATCATATCGGCTGGATCGACATTATGCGAACGAGGAACAGATTGACCCGATGAGGCTTCGAGCTCTTGCCCAAACAACACCCCTTTGGCTTTGAGCCAATGATAAGTTGCCAATTGGTTATCCACATAGAGTTGCACTAACCGCTCATCATTCTCAAACTTACCCACTTCACGAAGATCTTTGAAGAGCCGCTCAGAGCTATCATCTATGCTCAAACGCTCTTGCAGGTCGGTACCTGCAAAGGCAAGACATCCGCCACTTAATGCTGAGGAGCCACCAGTATTACTCTGCTTTTCAAGCAAAAAAACATGTAGCCCTTTTTCTGCTGCTACGTTGGCCGCTACCAACCCAGCTAAACCAGCGCCAATTACAATTAAATCTGTTTCATGATCTCGATTGGCCATCTGAACCCCTAATATAGTAAGGTGACTGTTTTCCTGTGAAACTAAACTATGGCCCCGACGGCGCAAGATGACGGATGATTAGACTCAAAACCCCTTCGAAGAAATCATGGCATGTTCGGAACGCTATCGAACAGACGCATCTACCTAATTAGTTATTCACGTTTTCTGTGGAAACATCTAATAGACAAGTGCTGCTAATTCACTAGGATCCCTCTAAGGATTTTCGAAAATAACTGCTTCGCTCGAGATTGCCACGCAAAACCTTCCCAAGCTCTGCATAGAGTTTTGATGCTCAACCAAATCGTGTGCGGCGCAACAATCCTCCAGCACAATGACTTCATAATCTCGGTCGTGCGCATCGCGAACGGTAGCTTGCACAACGGCCTGCGTAGATACTCCCGAACAGTAAATTCGCGAGATGTTTTGAGCTCGCAATTGGGCGACAAGATTGGTTGCATAGAAGGGACTGACACGATTCTTCGTGACTTGTATATCGCCCTCTTTTTGCTCTAACGAGGGGTGAATTTCGGTTCCCCAAGTGCCCAATTTGAAAATCCCGTTCTCTCGGGCAGGTCCGAATATAGGCGAGGCGGGGGGACATTCCGGATAGCCTGCACTAAATCCGACTCGAACGAAGCCGACAAGGATCCCAGCTTTCCGTGCCTTGGCAATCGCCGCAGCAGTCTTAGAAATAAGTTCACGTTCACGCACCTGCTTTCCCAAAGGCCCAGGCCCACTCGGACCATTGTCGTGAACCAAGTCATTTTGCATATCTAGCACGAGATAAACCGACTTTTGCTGCTGCATTTTTAACTCCCTAAGCTTGCAATTTTTTTGATTAGTCATTCCACAGGCCACCATTAATATCTAGTACTTCGCCTGTTATGAACCCTGCCCTGCTAGATGCCAAAAACAAAACAGCATCACTTATTTCTTCGGGGTTTCCCATTCTTCCTACTGGGATCAAGTCTTTGAGAACTTGGGGGAACGCTTTGGTCATGGATGACTCAACCGGTCCAGGCGCGAGCGCATTGACCGTAATCGAGAACCTAGCAAGCTCTTTTGCTAGATAAGCGGTCATTGCGTGCACACCAGCTTTGGTCACTCCGTAAGCAACATTACCAGCGTTTAATTGTTCAAGATCATTTAGCCATGGTCTTGGATTACCGCCGTTTTTTCCCAATACAGATCCAATGTTGACAATACGTCCGTAAGATGCCGCTTTCATGAAGGGCATCACCGCTTGGCAACAAAAAAAAGACCCTTTAAGGTTGATAGACACGACGTGATCCCATTGCGCTTCAGTGATAGAAGCCGCTGATCCTGAGGAAACGACGCCGGCGGCATTAACCAATACGTCAATACCGCCCAATCGCTTTGCGCAAGCCGCCATGAAGCGTTGAACGGCCGGCACATCACGCACGTCAAGCCCAGCAAAGCTCATCCCCGACGGCAATTCGATGGTCGGCTTTTGCAAGTCTGCAACCACTACCGTTGCGCCATGTTTGACTAAAGAACTCGCGATAGCCATACCGATGCCGCCGCATCCGCCTGTTACTAACGCGACCTGCCCCTCAAACGATAGGAAGTCGGTCATGATTTAACTACCCGATGATATTTGAAGTGGCGGATTCATTGACAACATGTAAAGACGATAATCGACCAAAAACCAGACCTTTAAGCACCGAAGTCGCGCCAGTGTAATTGGTGTAATACATACCGACTGTCTCCCCGGCTGCGTACAGGTTTTCAATCACATCACCATCGGTACTCAAGACCTGCCCATTTGCGTTGATCTTTAATCCACCAAAAGTAAATACATTAGCCGATATGATTGGATAAGCCATAAAGGGGCCTTGATCGATTGGGAGCGCCCAATTGGACTTTGGAGGATCTAACTGTACAGTGTTGGCACCGTCCAAAACAAGGGGCTTATACCGATCAACATTATGGCAACTGGCGTTGTATTGGTTTATCGTGCTGACAAGACGGTCAGGAGCTATCCCTAGCTTCTCACCCAACGACTCAATCGTATCAGCCTCAATAGCGGGCTGATCCGTACGAATCGCTAGTTTGTAATTTGGAATATCTTTGACTTTTTGGTCGAGAATGACGTAAGCGATACCTTCCGATTGTTCATATATTTTTCTGGTGACTCGCTCATAGCAGGCGTCCACTGTATTGGGTGCTTCATCGGTGAAACGCACCCCTTCCTTATTAACAAGTACTCCGTAGGGAAATATAAACATGCAGGGTTCGGAGATGCCAGAGCGCGGATCAATGGGTTCGGCATGGTAGCTTCCAAACTCTCCGGCAGGCGCTGCGCCAGTGGCTAGTGCCATTTCGATACCTTCGCCGCGGTTGGCATAACCGCCAGGACAGATGGGTTTCAAATACACCGATCGAGGCCCAAGGTACTTGGCTAGCATTTCTGGATTGCCCTCGAACCCCCCGCTGCCTAAGACGACTTTTCCTAAAAATCGAATACCACCGTCGACTTGTGACTTTGCTAACAAACCAATTACCTTACCAAACTCATCCTGAATAAGTCGGCGAGCCGTGGTGTTGTAAAAGAAAGTCACATTTAAGCGCTCAGCTTCTGCAGCCAATGCCTCAACAATGGCCTGCCCACCACCGACGGGCAACAAGCGCGGCTGCGTTTTGGTTAAAAAAGCGGTTGGCAAAAAATCAAACTTCACACCTATGCTTTGTAGCCAAGAGATTGTCGGCGCGACGTTATTGGAGAAAGATTCAATAACGTTTGGCTCGGGTAAAGCCAGGGTTTTTGCAGCGTGCGACCAGCCTTTTGATTCCCCCACCATTTCTTGGGTCAATAACGGGTCTACATAGGGTCCAAGATTCTCAGCTAAGTGCGTTTCAAAATCTTCGGCAACTTCGTCGATAGCACTCATCCTTAGGTAAGCTTCTGTCCAACGACTCTGACCTCCCCGTTCTTCTTTGGACGTTCGCTCCAAAACGCAGACAGACAATCCACCTTGAGCCGCCGTGACTGCCGCCGACAGCCCAGCGACACCGCAACCAACAACCACGACATCAAATGACTTATTCACGAGTTTCACCCTTTATTACTCATGTAAACTTCTCGATAGTACGTGACAGCTTTGATTGTTCGAATAGCCATTCCCCTAATTCACTATTAGAAAAAACCGAAAGAGTCAGTCATGGATAAACTTTGGGCAATGCAAGTATTTATTCGGGTGGTGGAGTGTGGCAGCTTTTCTAGAGCCGCCGAATTTCTAAACCTCGCCAATGCGACTGTGACAGCAAGCATCAGGAACCTAGAGCACCAGCTGGGTGTCACCCTAATAAAGAGAAACACGCGCCAGCTTCGTCTGACAGACGAAGGTGAGCTATTTCTTCCCCATTGTAAAGATACCATTGCCTCGGTAGAGGAAATAGAAAAGAAAATCAAAGGACAAGCGAATGCGGTGTCGGGTCTTCTTCGAGTAGAAGCACCCTTTGCACTAGGGCAAAATTTAATTTGCCCACTGCTTCCCTTGCTTTGCAAACGGCATCCGAACCTTTCAATCGCGTTAAATCTCACCAATGACCCACGCAACCTTATTGAGCGCGGTACTGATGTTGCTATCAGGATGGACAGTGTCGAAGATGCTGATTTAGTTGCACGGCCTATCTATAAAGCAAAATATATAGTTTGTGGAGAGCCACAACGGGTTGACCTACTGCAAGGAACGCATCCGCAAAATCTCAACCCGTCGCATTGTTTAGGCCTCTTCAAAGACAACTACCAAATTCCGAACAACTGGTTATTTAGCAAAGATGGCATTGATACGCTCATCAAACCTTCCGGTCCCCTTGCGTATAACAACACAGCCTCCTTGCTCGAGGCGGCTAAGCAGGGTTTGGGACTGATTTACATTCTCGATATTTTTGCTGCAAATGACATTGAAAAAGGTTTGCTAAGGTCTGTTTTTGACCAATGGGACACGAGCGTCCGAGTATTTCACGCCGTTACAGTCAAATCTAGGTTCACCAGCCTGAACTCGAGAGCTTTCATTGATTTTTTGATTGAGTTTTTTGATGAAGAGCACCGTCCAAACTTTCAAGACACCATCGAGATTGATTCCAGAAGGTAGGTTCGAAGTTAAGCAATAACTGCGCACCGCTCAACGCTCCTTTTTCATTCTTCTTGTTCCGTATATGATCGATTTAATGCTTTTTGATGGTGAGTCTCCTCTTGAACATAAAGAAACACTTCCACCTTCTGATTCAGTGGTTTGTGCTTGTTTGTAATAGAAAATATCGGCTGATTGAAGGCCGCTGACCCCCGAAGACACTCGATGATGTACCTTGTCTTGAGGATCGCGGCAATACGGTGAATAGTAGACCTATGTACAAGCCCGGTCTGATTAAATCCATCATCGCTTAGATATCATTGCCCTCAAGACTTGGGCATGCAACGACGTCAGTACATAACTGTCATACGCGTAGCTCGACGGTTTAGTTACTAGCCCCCGACTAAGTCACACTCACGTCGATTGTAAAAAAGGTTGATATATTTAACATGTGTTGACGTTGGGATTCGCTTTCGCTCGGGCTTAAACAACTGCTGCTGTTTTTAAGTAACCTAAGTTAACGAGGGATTAAAATTGAACTTGTATTATTTGCGTGAATCGCCATTCCTTGTGTTGATCCACACGGATACTTTGCATTTTAAGAATTCTGATTCATACAACTGCGCAGGCTTGTTGATTAAAATATTCGATGGGAAGTGTCGTCAAGCAAACAACCCGTGACTATCGCTTTGGAAAATGTATAGTTTCACACGGTTGCGGTAAATAACTTTTTTCGGTGCAACCTCGCTTGCTAACGGCGAGCCTGTTAAGTGCAAATGAAAAAACAAACCAATAAAGGCCTTTTCGTGGAAGACAACACTTACCTGCCAAATTTATTTGAACCTCTCACTATTCGAAATGTTGTTTTTAAAAACCGCATCGTCCTGGCGCCCATGATGCAATATCGTGCCACAGACGGCTTCGCATCTGACTGGCATTTGATCCATTTCGGTAAGTTTGCGCTGGGAGGCTTTGCGGCTGTGATGACCGAGGTGGTTGCCGTAGAGCGCGAGGGAAGGATTTCGCATGGCGACCTAGGGCTTTGGTCGGATCAACACACAGAGGGATTAAAGAGATGCGTCGATGCCATACACGCTGAAAATTCTCTTGCCGCCATACAAATCGGGCACGCAGGCCGAAAGGCATCCGTTAAGAAAGCCTGGGAAGGCGGTGCTGCTTTAACGGACGCGGATGCTCACCGAGGTACGCCAGCATGGCCACCCGTAGGACCGAGCCCCATTGCGCCAAGCAGTGCATACCCTGTCCCTCAGACATTAAGTCTCAAGCAAATCGACGGATTGGTACAAAGCTTCGCAGATGCCGCCCTTAGGGCCGATCAAGCTGGTTTTGATGTGCTCGAAATACATGGCGCACATGGTTACTTGATCGCCAGCTTTTTGAGTCCGTTGTCCAACTTAAGAGAAGATGAATTCGGTGGGGATTTAGACGCGCGCATGCGATTCGCGCTCAAAGTAGGAACCGCCGTTCGCGCGGTCTGGCCTGACGGAAAACCACTTTTCTTTAGAATTTCAGCCGAGGACGGTGGTGGCCCAGATGGATGGGGGTTGGACGACTCTTTAATCCTGTCCAGTAAACTCAAAGCTATTGGAATCGATATATTAGACTGCTCATCGGGAGGTATTCAAGGCTCCGCTACCGTACAAAACTCCAACAGAGGGTTGGGCTATCAAGTACCCTTTTCCGACTCAATCAGGCGGGATTCCCAAGTGGCGACGATGGCGGTTGGCCTGATCCTAACGGGTCAACAAGCTGAAAACATCATAAGTTCTGGACAAGCCGACTTGGTGGCCATCGGCAGGCAGGCGCTCTATGACCCTTACTGGCCGTTGCACGCTCGTCAGGAACTGATGCCTGACCCGGATTTCAATGGCTGGAACGAATCGACACGCTGGTGGTTACAAAAAAGGGCGAGCGCATTGAAATCCCTGAACCTACCCATTGATGGCAATTTGAAAAATTCATAAACCATCAGGAAAACAGGTAGTCCTCCACCTTGATACCATGCGTTAAGTGCCAGTATTCAACTAGCTTCCAAGGCTGATTGGTGACAATGCGTCCTTCTGCGTTCTTATACCAAGTGGAAACGCTAGGGTGACTCCAAGACAGTTCTGACAGTTTCGAGTCGATTGATTGGTTGTAGGCATCATGAGCTTCTTGGGTACACATCACACTGGATTGGCTTGTTCGGATCACGTGGTTGATCGCTGACATAACGTGACGCATTTGGCACTCAGCCAGAAAAATTGCACTACCTCCGTGACCGAGGTTGGTGTTTGGGCCGAACAAAATAAACAAATTTGGGAAATTTGGAACCGTGATACCCAAGTAAGCCCTTGGGCCATCAATAGACCATTGTTGATGAAGATTGACGCCATTGGCACCAGTCACCTGCATCGGCCACAACATCTCTGTCGCCCTGAATCCTGTGGCACAAATCAGCAGGTCTAGAGCTAAGTGTTTCCCCCCCTTGAGCGTAACGCCATGACGGTCGAAAGCTTCTATCGGCTCGGTCTCCAAACTGACATTCGATCGCCGCAACATTTGATACCAACCCGGATCACCGAGCACCCGCTTCCCAAAGGGTGGATACTTAGGAGTCACTTTTTCTATCAAATCCCTTCTATCCCCAAGCTCGCTGCTAAGGTAGGCAATCATTTTCTGCCTAATGGCTGCATTCAGGGGATTGATTGATTCCGCCCCCCCTTGCCATTGACGATCAATCTTTAACGCCTCAAACAGGCCATCACCGAAAGCCCAAAACAGTTGGAAGCGGTACCAAGCAGCATAAAATGGTACGTTGTTTAACACCCATTTCTTTTCGTTACTCACTTCACGATCGATATTGGGTCGACGACTTATCCAACTACCTGAGCGTTGCAAGACGTACAAATCTTTCACCTTTTCAGCGATGGCCGGCCCAACTTGTATTGCACTCGCACCCGTGCCTAACAAAGCTACTTTTTTTCCTGTAACACTCAATTCTCTGGGCCATTGCGCTGTGTGAACAACTTGGCCGTCGAACTCACTCAAACCGTTTATTTCTGGAGTCATCGGACGATTTAACTGTCCAACTGCAAATACAAGAAAGTTCGCACGAAAAGCGATTGACTCACCTGTAACGTTACGAGCAGTTACACCCCAAGTAGCCATTTCTTCGTCGTATGAAGCTGAAAGGACCTCGTGGTGGAAGTATGTTTTTTCTAAAAGATAATATTTTTGCGCACACTTCAACAAGTAGTCTTGGATGCTGTCGCGCTTGGAGAAATAATTTGGCCAGTCGTTGTTTGGCTCAAACGAGTATTGATAAAAATGGTTGGGTGTGTCGACAGCGCAGCCGGGATAGACATTTTCAAACCAAGTGCCTCCAACTTGGTCATTTTTCTCCAAAATTTTCACATCAAGTCCGGCTTTTTGTAATTTAATTGCCGCGCACAAACCAGAAGCACCAGCACCAACCACAATGGCTGATAACCTCTGCTTGCGTTTGGGTGGCATTTCAGTCGGCTCTAGCTGATCTTCAGGTGTCGCCAATGTCAATCCCATATGCTGCGCAAGCATATGAACATAACTCTCGTCTACGACCTCACCGACCGAAACCGACATCATGCGCTGCAACAAATCGGAAGACATACTACCCTGCCCTGTTATGTCCATGACTCCACCCTGTTGGCGAGTGCTCAGCACTTGGCACATCTGACACCGGATTTCGCGAGCCAGCTCATCAGGCACTTTCTCTAGGTGATCCCATGCGCCTTTGACGTAGGGTTTGATGCGACCAAGAACCGACTCATCACCCGTTAAATTAACTAGCGCCATTGCCAATGGCACGACATTCGCGCCTTGAAGTTGCGTCATCAAAAAATCATCCATGCGTGACATTTCAAATCCTCACAAAGTTTCCTGCATACCCATTTCAATTTTGTTATCCCTCAAATTAAGGGTATGAGAGTAAAAGTTTCCTACAGACCATTCGATGACGATAGATGACTCCAATGTTTGAGAAGAGATAACACGTTTAAGGAATTAGACGGAACACTCAAACCATGATAGCGACTCAATGCGTGCATGTCATCTGCTCAGAGATAAAGTCCGATTAAAAAAGGGTTCGTGAAACCTGAAGGGGAGACAAAGCAGACATGCGTGGTTCAGTCAACAAAGCCGAAACGGCATTTCCAAACGGCGCTGCCTTAGTCGTTGGAGGATCTGGCGGCATTGGTAGGGGCATCTGCCAAAGTCTGGCACGAGACGGTTGCTCGATCGCTTTGACGTATTACCGCAATCAACTCGCCGCCGAACGAGTCATTGAAGATTTAAAGTACTACGACGTTCAATCTAGCGCTCATGCTATCAATCTCACGGATAGGCCAGCAGTTAAAGAAACTATTGATCAAATTATTGAGCGTTACGGTCGCATCCACTCAATCGTCTACAGCGCTGGCGCCGATATCAGCATGACCTACGTTGCCAATGTTGATCCAACCGAATGGGATCGAACAATTGACATTGAATTAAATGGTTTTTTCAATACGATCAAAACTACCCTTGACCACATGCGAGACAAAGGCGGCGGCAGTATTGTGGCCGTGACATCAGCTGGCATTCGTCGACACCCTCCATTGGATATTTTGTCAGTGGTCCCCAAGGCAGGTGTCGAAGCGCTCATTAGAGGCTTAGCTCGAGAAGAGGGGCGCAGTAACATTCGAGCCAATAGTGTCGCACCTGGTGTGATTGATGACGGACTGTTCGACCGTTTGCGTTTGAGAGTGACACTTGAAGTGATTAAGGCCATGAAGCAAAACACAGCACTCAAACGATTCGGTTCGGCACAAGAAGTTGGTGATCTGGTTAGTTTTCTTTGCTCCAGTCGTGCCACCTACATTACCGGACAACACATTTCTGTCGATGGCGGGTATAGCGTATGACGTCGTCCACTAAAACCTTCGACTCAACTGGTTTAACGCTCGGCGAAGTGGTTCGCAAAGCGGCGCAACACTACGCAGACTTGCCATTTTTTGATGATGGCAAAACGCTTACCTCTTTCAATTCATTTAATCAGTTAGTCGATCGAGTGGTAATAGGCCTGCATGCGTTGGGTGTGCGGACTGGAGACCATATTGCCGTTTGGCTTGGTAACAGTTTGGAATGGACACTGATGTATTTTTCCTGTGGTCGCATGGGCGCTGTGATGGTTCCTATTAATAGCCGCTATACAGCTAAAGAAGTCCAATATGTGCTCTCTCAGTCGGATTCAATACTAATGGTCATGCATTTGAATGAATTTGGTAAAGACTTTTCGCAAATACTTACGCAAGTGGCTCCAGAAATTACAAGTCAAACAGTTGGTCAGTTCAACTTGCCACAACTCCCAGCTCTTAAAACTGTCGTTACGGTGGGTCTCACTACCCCAAGATATGCCGTCGACTTTTCTGAGTTACTCACCTCAATCATCAACGATTCACTCTTAGACAATCTCAGGGATCAAGTCACGCCCAACCACGCTTCAATTATTTGCTACACATCAGGCACAACTGGAAATCCCAAAGGAGTGATCCATAACCATCACGTGATAGCCCAGGCACGAAGAGTTGGTGAGGCTCTAGACCTAAGGGTAGGCGATGCCATCCTGGGGCATATGCCGCTGTACCATGTGGCTGGCCTATATATGGGCTTGGTTCCCGCACTTTTACTTGGCGCTCGGTACGTCAATATGCCTCACTGGGACGCCGATCAAGCCTTAACACTCATGTCTAGCAAAAGAATCAACATTTTCGGAGGCATTCCGACGCACTTTGTCGATTTGTGCCACAACCCCAAGCTTGACTCAGTTGATTTATCGGCGATTCGCAACGCATGGATAGGCGGCTCACCAGTCATGCAGTCAACCTTCGAATCGTTCAAAACAAAACTCGGCATCTCATCTCTGATGTCTACCTACGGCATGACGGAAAACACTATTTCAACCACGTTCAATCGGTTAAGTGATCCGGTCGCTATCTGCTGCCAAAACAGAGCGCCCATTCTTGGACCTACCGAGGTGAAGATCGTACATCCCAAAACAAACAAACCGTGCAAGGCTGGAGAAACCGGAGAGATCTGGTGCCGTGGCCAAACAGTAATGCTGGGTTACTACAAAAATCCGACGGCCACAAAAGCAGTCATGACGACCGACGGATGGCTAAAGACCGGTGACCTCGGTGACATGGACAACGATCAATACCTTCGAGTAACGGGCCGCTTAAAGGATATGTACAAGACCGGCGGCGTCAATGTGTATCCATCGGAGATCGAACAGGTTCTTGTGAAACACCCTGCGGTCAGGCAAGTATGTATTGTTGGTGTGCCTGATGAACGGCTCGGCGAGGTTGGATATGCCTTTGTGCAATGCCATGAGGATCACACGCTTTCTTTGAAAGACATCACGTTTTTTTGTAAGGACCAGCTGGCAAGGTACAAGCTACCGAGGCATATAGAGATCGTTGCCTCGATTCCACGCACCAACACTGGAAAAGTCCAGAAATCAGTGCTTTTCGAACTTGCCTTATCGAGGATCAACTCGCAGCAACCACTGGAAACGATACCTTCACTTTTAAAAGGAGAGCGACCTGTGCACTAGAACGACACCTAATGAGCGCTTTTCAGCAGATGCGAATCGCTCAAACTCATTACTTATGGAATTCTCAATTCCAAAACAATACTTAAGGACGGAGGCATCATGATTATTCAAACTGTTAGCAAAAAACTCAGGACCGTTGTAGCACTCACACTTACTTTGGGATTATTTGCAGGTTCGGCTGCACAAAGTGCCTATCCAACAAAACCAATAAAACTTGTCGTACCTTATAACGCCGGCGGGGGAACCGACATTCTGGCCCGATCGGTGGCTGCAGCGGCTGGAGAGTCGTTGGGTCAGCCAATAGTAGTTGACAACCGTGCCGGCGCTAGTGGCATGATCGGTTCGGAGTATGTTGGTAAATCGAAGTCCGACGGCTACGTTTTATTAATGACCGCTGCCGACACCCACTCTGTGAACCCACACGTTTACCCAAAGATCCGCTACGACGCGCAAAAGGACTTCACCCCAATCGTACAGATCGGTTACCTGCCTTACGCATTGGTGGTCAATCCGAAAGTGGGTGCCAATAATTTGAATGAGTTCGTTGCACTGGCCAAAAAGAATCCAGGTAAATACACATACTCATCATGGGGAATCGGTAGCTCAAGTCAAGTGGCCATGGAAATGTTTAAGCAAAAAACTGGCACTGAACTTCTACACGTACCTTACACAGGTGCCGCTCCAGCAATGGGTGCCGTTGTGTCAGGTGAAACTGATGCAATGTTTGTTCCTTTGAGTTTGGCGGTGCCAAACCAGAAGGCCGGTAAAGTCAAAATCATGGGCCTAGGTGCACCCAAACGGTTTGTCGACGCAGCTGATATTCCCACCTTGGCCGAGCAGGGTGTGCCACTAAACACCGCACCATGGATCGGCATTTTGGGTCCCGCTAATCTACCGCCTGAAGCGGTGCAACAGTTCTACAAAGCAGTTAGTCAAGCGGCTGAAAAACCAGAAGTACAAGCCGCTTTGCGTACTGGTGGATTGCAAATTGATGTGCTCAACCCAGCTGACTTCAAAGCGTTACTCGCGACAGACTTCGAGCGCTGGGGGGCAACCGTAAGGCAGGCTGGCATTAAAGCGCAATAAAAGGTGGCGCCGATAGATGTCGGCGCCATTCCTATTTTCTTACAAGGGACGTAAACGTGAAAATCTGGCATCAAAGTTTTACAGTTCTAGAGGACTTACCCATTTACAAGATGGCGATGCAAAAGCATATCGCTAAAGTGGTACGGCCTGATACTGAAGTAGTAATGCATGGGTTGATCCCTGGGACCTATCCGTCTAATTACCCAGGTTCAGACATAACGTACGGTTCGCTGTATTCACTACACAGTTTGCAGTGGCTAGTCCAAGGATTAAACGCTCAGCGCGAGGGCTTTGATGCCTTTGCAATGGCCACCATTCCAAACCCAATGATTCGGGAGGTTCGGGCGATAGTCGACATCCCTGTCGTTGGTTATGGTGAAGTCAGCTTTCATGTTGCCAGCATGCTCGGTCACCGTTTTGGTGTTTTGGTATTTATCGACAGAATGATTCCATTGTTACGAGAGCAATTAGGGCTGTATGGTCTAACTAACCGCTGTGCGGGAATTGAGTCAGTGGGATTCACCTTCCAAGATGTTTTGCCCGCTTTTGAGGATCCACAGCCACTGATTGAGCGCTTCGAAAAGAGAGCTCGATTAATGATTGCAAATGGCGTTGATGTCATTGTTCCAGGTGAAATGCCTCTAAATATTCTTCTTTCATCGAACGGCATCAACAAGATTGATGGTGTTCCCATCGTGGATGGCCTTGCGCTGACAATCAAATTCGCCGAAACCTTTGCCGACTTACAAAAAACGATTGGCCTGATGCACAGCCATTCTGGATGGCATCAAGATCAGCCAGACAAGAGCCGGGTGGATCAAGTGCTCGCGTTTTACGGTTTAGACAAGTTCCTGTCTCACAAAGACGGCTCCTAAACAACCGCAAAAGGAAATTTGATGTCATTACCAAAGCAAATCACAATCCATGAGCTTGGACCACGCGAAGGAATGCAGATCGAGAAAAATCCGGTTTCCACACAAAAAAAAGTTGAACTGATCAATGCATTGTCTGAGTGTAATTTCGCAGAAATTGAAGTGGTGTCATTTGTAAGCCCTAAGTGGGTTCCACAAATGGCAGACGCTGAGCAAGTCGTTGAACAAATGGCCTGTAACCCGAATACTCGTTACACATCGGTTTACTTGAATACTCAAGGTATGGCACGCGCGTTGGCGGTAAAAAAGCTTTACGTAGAGGGTAGTTTGAGCGTGACTGCCAGCGAAACGTTCTCCAAAAAAAATACCAACCGCTCACTAGAAGAATCATTGAAAGAGGTTCAACGTCGAGTGGAAGCTCTAAAAACTGTCGGCATCCCAGCCAGTGAGGTGAGCGTCATGGCAGCCTTTGGGTGCAATTTTGAAGGCGATATCGATCCAGTCAAAGTAATTGCCCTGATTGATCGATTAATAGCTATCGCCCAAGAGAATAACGAACAAATACAAACCATTCAATTAGCTGACACCATGGGATGGGCTAATCCCTTATCTATCAAAAATTTAGTCGGCTTGGTGCAAGATCGCTGGCCCGATCAAACCATTAACCTGCACCTGCACGACACGAGAGGGCTTGGATTGGCCAACGTCATGGCAGCATTGGAAATGGGTGTCGATGACTTTGACAGCTCCGTTGGCGGCTTAGGTGGGTGCCCGTACGCCGGATTCAAAGACGCCCCAGGCAACGTGGTGACCGAGGACCTCGTTCACCTGTGCGGTGAGCTTGGTATTCACACCGGTATCGACCTAAATCGTCTACTCGAAGTTTCCATGATGGCTCAAGAGATAGTCGGACATCCCCTACCCGGCAAAGTGATGCACGGCGGAAGCCTGCCAGTCTACCGACGCGCCCAAGGTGTAAGCCTGAGGACCTAGTCTACACGTTTAAAAGTGACCTGATGATGACCACCTTGAAACAGACGCTTGAAGAAATCGCCAAAAAAAACAAAGGCCTTGAGGGTGAACCGTTATGGACCGAAGGCGCATTGGAACAAGATAGTGTGCGGCGCTTTATTCAAGCAATCATGGACAATGATCCCTGCTACTTCGACACTAAACACGCTGCGCATTCCAAATTTGGTCAACTCGTTGCGCCGCCTCTATTCCCAGTTCACGCCTTTAGGGTTCGCTGTGACCAACCAGACCCTTTAGAGGCCGTACAAGAGGATTCGGATGCCGACGGTTCAGGCGGGAATGAAGGGGTTTACTTTGGACTACCACCACTGAAATCACCTTTGAAGCGCTTATTAAATGGAGGCAACGAGATCGAACTTTATCGAAATATGGCCATCGGTGAACGTTGCGTTGCCAAAGCTCGCTACTCAGATATCCAAGTCAAGCAAAGCAAGTCCGGCGTGATGCTTTTAGTGACGATCGAAACACGGTTTCATAACGACCAGCAAGACCTGCTGATGATCAATCGTCAAACCCTGATTTGGAGGTAAATATGGCGCTATTGTGGAAAGACATCACCAAAGGCCGCGTTATTGGCGAATTGCACAAAGGAACCATGTCGACCGCACACATTATGCGGTGGTGTGCCGCCATCGAGAACTTTCACCGAATTCATTACGACCTGCCTTTTGCAACCGAGCACGACAAGCTGCCAGGCATTTTAATTAACGGGTCTTGGAAGCAACACATCCTCGCTCAATTGGTCAAAGATATTTTGGGAGAGCAAGGATGGCTGTGGAAACTTAGCTTTCGCTACAAAGCCATGGACTTAGCGGATGATGCCATTTCAGCTTTTGCAGAGGTCGTTGAGCAGCGGGAAATCAATAACCTTGGTTTCATACTCATTAAAGTGTACTTGTCCAATCAAGCCGCCACAGTCTCTACAGCGGGTTATGCCATTGGCGTTGTTCCTATTTCTTTGGATCATCCTGTGCCATACCCTTTTGAACACAACCCAGCCTATGACCAAATGAAGCTGCCTAGAATCGAGTGAAAGGGTCTCCCCAATGAAACTATCTGACTTACTTCGATTTAATGCACAACGCTATGGCGATAAAGTTGCTTTACGACTTAATGGAAAGTCGTGGAGTTTTCGTGAACTACATACTCGAGTCGAAGACTTTTGTCAGACACATGGCACCATCATTGGGCCCACTGATCGTGTCGCACTTTGGTTCAACAATTCAATTAACTGGTTGACCGCGTTTATAGGTATCAATGCCCTCGATGCAATTTCGGTGCCTATAAATACTCGGCTAACAGCCAGTGAAATAGAGGGCATCTTGTGTGAAACAGCGCCTCGAGCCGTGCTGACTGTCAAAAACGCTAGAAATAGAGACTATTACAGTGAAGCTCAACATCTCATCAACACTCATAGGCTTCAAACGGTACTCATTGATGCCGACCAAGATCTTTGGCCGCACGAATGGACACAGGAACAATTCACGGATCCGCTAATCTCGGACGTTCGAAATGATTTAGACGGCTTGCTTTGCATACAGTACACGTCCGGTACAACAGCCTCACCCAAAGGTGCGATGCTGAGCACTAGCGCCTATCTTGCGACAGCCAATTACGTCGCTAGATGCCAGCAACTCAGCCCCAACAGTTCATTCATAAGCGCTGCACCTTTTTTCCACTGCAGCGGCACAATGCACGCCATTACCGTCTGTTTATTGGCTGGTTGCACGTTAAACAGTATCGACGTCTGGGACCCCGAATTATTCCTGTGGGAAACTGAAAAATATAAATGCGATGTTTCGCACATGATTTATTTTCGGGATGTGATAGCGCTTAATTCACCCAAAGCCCTTGGCATGCTGACTACCCTAAAAGTGGGTCATGAGTTAGGTACCTATGACTATTTGAAACGGGTCAAAGAAGAGCTCGGCATTCCTGGCCTGTCAAACTTGTATGGCATGACCGAGACATGTGGCCAATTCACCATGTGGTTTGCAGATGACGACTCACAACGGCGTCTTAGCGCCAATGGTCGCCCTCAACCGGGTAATGAAATTAGAATCGTAGAACCCGGCACAGACCGAACGCTTCCCCATGGTGACCTGGGTGAGATTGTCATGAAAGGTGCGACGCTGACACCGGGTTACTTCAAAAAAACCAAGGACAGCAACGCCACTTGGACAGATACGGGCTGGCTCCGATCCGGCGACCTAGGGTCACTATCGGAGAACGGCGAATTGACCTACGTTGCCAGGATCAAAGATGTGATCCGAGTCGGTGGCGAAAACCTTGCCCCAGCAGAGGTTGAGCAAGTGCTAAGAGAGGTTTGCTCAGTTGACCAGGTTTGTGTTTTAGCCATGCCACATGAACGGCTAGACGAAGTACCTATTGCAGTCATCTGCGGTGAATTTGATCATTCCAACACCAGTTTGAAGGCGCGGCTAAAAGACAGACTGGCCGGATTCAAAATTCCGCGTGAGATTTACCTGATTGACGAAATGCCACTGACGGCTACTAATCGAGTTCAAAAACACCTCCTATTGGAATGGATCAGCCAAGGAAAGCTGCCCAAACTTAGCTAGGATTTTTCGACTGAACGACACACTTAAGTAAGGACACGGAAATGGATCATCTAAACGAAAGTGAACAGACAGTGCTGAAACAGACCGACTTAATTAGCAAACTCAAAAACATTGTAGGCGAGGACTACGTTCTGACCGACTACGAAAGTCGCCAATTTTATTCGATGGATTTTTCTGAAGAAGTTAGCCCTATTGCGATAGCTGTTGTCAGGCCTCAAACCGTCGAACAAATTTCTCAAATCGTGATTTCGGCTAAGGAGCACCAGGCTACGGTCAATACGCGCGGCGGTGGCATGTCATATACCAAAGGGCATGTTCCGACCAATGAGCAAACGATCATGATCGACAACTCCTTGATGAATCGAGTGCTTAATGTAAACACGGTCGATCGATATGTCACTCTGGAGACAGGCGTACGTTGGGTAGACCTCAGAGCCGCATTAAAAGGCACTGGTTTCAGGGTTCCATACTTAGGAACCTTATCTGGTAACCACGCCACTGTCGGGGGCGGTCTTTCTCAAAATGCCACCGGTATGGGGCGCACCACTTTAGCGGATCATGTGCTTGGTCTTGAGGTCGTGTTGGGCGATGGACGCCTAATTAAAACCGGCTCATCCAACACCAAAAATACATCACCCTTTTACCGTTATAACGGTCCAGACTTAACTGGCATATTCCTTTGTGATTCGGGTGCGTTTGGCATCAAAACAAAGGTTCATTTATTACTAGAGCCTTGGCCACAAATGTCCTTTGGCTGCGTCACATTTCCAGACCGCATCAAACTGACTGCTGCTCAAGTGGAGATTGCACAAACCGGACTACAAACAGAAGCGTTTGCCTTTGATGGCAAATACCTCAACGATTACGCAGATAACCCACCTCTCCCGAAAGAAACTAAAGCAGCCATGGTCAAAGACTATCTGGCCCATCATCCTAATAAATGGCGGGCCTATCGCGGCCTACTCAAGGCATGGCACCCGAGCGGGCTTGGTTTTTTAAGAGGCTTACCCAACGCGATGTACTTTATCACCGAGGCTCATGACCACGCGAGCGCTGATCGAATGAGTGCCAAGGTGCTCAAAATTTGTAAGCAATTTGGTGGTCGCGCAATACCAACAGCCATTCCATTGGGACTTCGCTTTGGATCCTATCTGAATGTCGGTGAGATCATGGCAAACAAACAGGGTGAGGTTAACTTTCCCATCAATGCAAAGTTTGAGGCGTCCAAAGCAGTTAATGCAATTAAAGCTTTTGAGGATTTCATCAAAGAAAACGCTCAAATTATCGAGCAACACAGCATACGTTTGACTTGCAACACGCTCTTACATGGCCATTTCTGGGGCATCGAACCGGTTATTTCATGGCAACGGCCTTTAAGCCCCTATCGATTCCATTACGCCACGCAGGATCGCCGCGATCGTACTTTGGGTATCGAAGAAAACACGCAGAGGACAGCGGCTGCAATTGACCTTAGGTATCGAATGACTGCCATGTTTCGATCGCTCGGCTCCCTTCACGTACAGTGGGCTAAAGCCTATCCCTATGCCGACTCGATAGAAAGCAAAGCCACCTGGCAAGTGCTGACCGACCTGAAAGATGCACTCGATCCGGACAACACGCTAAACCCAGGTGCACTTGGACTAGGCACGGGACTAAACAAATGACCTGGACAGTGCACACACTTGATCTGGGGCTTGTGCAGCTCAGTCGACGCCGCATGATTGCCAACGCTCAAGGTAATGCAACGGTACAGGTGCCTGTGCAGTCATGGCTTTTGACCCGAGACGATCAAAAGGTAGTCATCGACACCGGCTTTCGCAACACCGACGTACTGAGCAGGCTAGGCGATGGCGTACGTGGCTTTGCAAACCCAGATCAAAACATCGTTAGCCAGTTGGCTTTGCATAATGTAAAGCCCTGTGATGTCACCCACATTTTGCACACCCACCTACACCTAGATCATGCCGGGCAAACCGATGTTTTCCCTGACAAAACGGTTGTTGTGGTTAATCGCCGCGAACTCGAGTACGCGGCCAGTGGGCTTTCCGGACCCTCGTACCCTCCTGAGGATATCAAGCACTTAATCGATCGGATGCACACCCCTGGCGCATTGCAACTTTTAGATCTAGAGTTAACGGATCAAGAGGACATACTCAATGGTATCTGGTGCGCACCAGCGCATGGACACACTGAAGGCTCCATGCTTATCTTTGTGGAAACTGTTGAGGGGTTAGCTTGCTTTTGCGGTGATCTTATTTATAGCGTTTATCACCAACTGTGCGCCCGCACAACATTGAAAGAAGATCCCGTCATTTCGGCAAATACGGTGCTAGGAAGACGCCGTGAGAAAGCATCACTTAAGAAAATGCTTCGTACGTCTTCTAGGCTAAAAATTTTCCCAAGCCATGATCAAGCCGTTTGGATTTCAAATGGTTCGGTGGAGTCAAAAACAAAAGTCAGCCAGCAATTTGCTTCGGGCTGCTGGTGTCGCCTGATTGAGAATCCATTTCCATCTTTAAACCAGGAGGGGCCCTCATGAAAATTTGGTATCAAAGTGCGAGTAGTTACGGCTACGAGCCTGTCTGGGAGGTCTACGGCAAGACGCTCGAGAAAAAATGCCGTTCTATCGTTGGCCCAGATGACACGGTGCATGTTGCGGGTATCCCCGTCATGGTTCGTGACGTAGAAAACTGGAAGTACATACAGTACTTTCAAAACGTACAAATCCTTCGCAACATGCGCAAAGCTCAAGAGCAGGGCTTTGATGCTTTTGTCATAGGGTGCACCTTGGATGTGGGTTTGCAAGAGGGTCGTAGCATGCTCGAGATGCCTGTTATTGGCATCAATGAGGCGTCTTATCACGCTGCCATGATGCTGGGTAGAAAGTACACATTTGTTACGTCATCGATGGCTTTTGTTCATGTTTACGAAGAGCTGATAGAGCGTTACGGCGTAGGCACACGATATTTGGCTAGTCGCTACATCGCATCCGCCACGGAGGAGGAAATCGCCCTAGCCCTAGAAGAGCCCCGAGCATTAATTGACAAATTTACGATGGTCGCTAGGCAAGCCATTGCTGATGGTGCCTCAGTCATTATCCCGGCACCAGCTTTCTATAGCGCGCTGATGCACCATGCTGGTATTACTCAAATTGACGGCGCGGTTGTCTTGGACACGATCGCAGTGGCCGTACAGACGGCCAAGATGATGATCGGTTTGCAACGTGCCGGCATCTCGGTGGCTCGTTTATCTGGCGTATACGCCAAGCCAGATCAACAAAGCGAACAACAAATGCTTTCTCGCCTTACTGGAGAATTTTATGTCTGATGTCTCGGAGCAGCCTCTAACTTTTAACACGTTCGACTTTCAAAACCTTAAAGGAGACACGCCAAAATACCAGTCAAAACAAGACAACGAAACTAGATCTAAAAACTAAAACTTAGTAATCAGATACAAAGGAGACAAACATGTTGAATACCTTCACTCGTTTCAAACAGTTGGGCGTTGCCGCCCTGATCGGGTTCACTACGATGCTTGGCACTGCTGCGTTCGCGGCTTATCCAGACAAACCGATCAAAATGATCGTTCCCTGGCCGCCTGGCGGCGGTTCTGACACCCTGGGCCGCGTCGTAGCCAAGCATATGTCAGATCGACTCGGACAGCCTGTCATCGTTGAAAACAGGCCAGGTGCCACTGGCTTGATCGGTACGGACGCGGCGGTCAAATCTAAACCTGACGGCTATACGCTCATCTTTATTGCTGATTCATATATTGTTAGTCCGCTCGTGTCGCCTCAAACCGCGCGTTATGATGTCAACAAAGACTTTTCCAATATCGGTATGGTCGGTTTGTTTCCGTTTGTGCTCGTCGTAAACATCGATGATCACCCTGGAAATTTGCAGGATTTTATTAACAAGGCTAAAAAGCCTGATTCACAAATTACCTATTCGTCCTGGGGTATCGGCAGCTCTAGTCACTTAGCCATGGAAATGTTCAAGGGACAGACTGGCGCTGTCATGTTGCACGTTCCCTTCCAAGGTGCAGCACCCGCTATGAAGGCAGTATTGGGCGGTGAAGTGGACGCCTTGTTCGTTCCTGCTGCGGTTGCATTGCCACACCATCAAGGAAAAAAGGCAAACATCATTGGTATTTCGGGTAAAGATCGCCTGAAAGCTGCTCCTGAATTGTCCACGCTGACTGAGCAGGGTGTGACGCCGTGGATTTCCTGGATGGGTGTGCTTGGTCCAGCAGGGATTGCGCAAGACAGAATCGAAACACTAAGCAAAGCTGTCGCGAGCGTGGTGAACGATCCGAAGGTACAGGCCGAGCTTGAGCAGAAAGGTCTTGTGCCGACCTTCATGGGCCCCAAGGAGCTGACAGAGTTTGTGGCTTCCGAAAACACTCGCCTTGAGTCACTCGTCAAAAAGGCCAATGTGAGCAAGTAGGCAGCGTAAGGGCAAGAGAATTTCCTGTCGAAAGGCGTCAAAATTTCTTGTCCTTACCTCTCTTTAGCACTCACTCAGCACATGCTAACCCATTGGGGAAAAAATGAACCTCAAAGATAAGAGAAGCATCATTGGTGGTTTAAGTCTGGCAGGGATAGGCTTAGGGGCAGCCCTGTATAGCCAACAATATCCTATGGGAGAGTTAACCCAGATGGGGCCTGGTTTTTTTCCAACCATGATCGGAATACTGCTGATCGGTTTTGGACTTTTGGTGGCTATTCCGGCCTTTTTTGCACAGGGCACTCCAATTAAGTTCGAAACCAAAAGCTTTGTGGTGGTCCTGATCTCCATTGTGTTGTTCGGTTTTATGCTGCACCCACTCGGTCTTCCACTTGCTGCCGCACTTTCAAGTTTTGTCTCGACATTTGCCGGCCAAAAACCTCTAAAAGCAAAAATCCTTATTTCTATCTCCATTGCTGCCATTACTTACTGCATTTTTATCTTTGGTCTTTCCATGTCGATACCGAGTTGGCCAAGTCTGTTCAATTCGTAGGTTATTAGTCACTGAACAGGAGCACGCTATGGATACTGGTTTACTTGATGGTTTAACGATCGGTCTGCAAGCAACACTCAGTTTAGAGATGTTGCTTTACTGTTTTGTCGGGGTCTTTTTGGGAACGCTAGTCGGCGTTTTGCCAGGTATTGGCTCATTAGCAACCATCTCGCTACTTTTGCCAATTACTTATCACCTACCGCCAGTAGGAGCCATAATAATGCTGGCTGGGGTTTACTACGGCGCTCAATACGGTGGGTCAACCGCCTCAATTTTGTTGAACTTGCCAGGACACGCCGCTGCTGTGGTTGCCTGTTTGGATGGCAATCCAATGGCTAAACAAGGGCGCGCTGGCGTGGCTCTTTTTATGACCACCATCGCGTCATTTGTTGGCTCTATGCTCGGCATTGTGGCGTTAGTCCTATTTTCTCCTGCAATAGCTGAGCTCGGGTTAGAGTTCCAGGCGGCTGAGTATTTTTCCATGATGGTGTTGGGTCTTATTGCCGCTTCCACCCTTACCTCGGGGTCGCCGGCACAAGGTATTGGCATGGTTTTACTGGGCTTACTTTTGGGCACTATTGGCACCGATATCAATTCGGGCGTCACCAGATTTGATTTCGGCGTCACTGAATTAATGGACGGTATCAATCTGGTCGCTTTGGCAATGGGTATTTTCGGTATTGCTGAAGTGATTACTAGCATCACCAACATGCGAGGTGTCAAAGCCAGTGAAAAAGTAACCCTAAGATCCATGGTACCTAGAATAAATGAGCTTAAACAGTCTATCTTCCCGATGTTGCGAGGCACAAGTGTTGGTGCTTTTTTTGGAGCCTTACCCGGAACCGGACCCGCCATTTCGTCCTTCATGGCCTACGCGGTTGAAAAGAGGGTCGCCAAAGACCCATCCCGCTTTGGCAAAGGTGCGATCGAAGGACTCACGGCACCCGAGTCAGCAAACAATGCTGCGGCGCAAACCTCATTTATTCCAACCCTGTCATTAGGTATACCGGGCGATGCCATCATGGCGCTAATGCTTGGTGCTCTGATCATTCATGGCATACAACCCGGTCCTATGCTGATATCTACCCAACCCGAATTATTCTGGGGGTTGATTGTCAGTTTTGGTATCGGCAACGTCATGCTGTTGATATTAAATATCCCATTGATTGGGGTTTGGGTCTCGATACTGCGGATACCCTATGAAATGCTTTATCCAGCCATTCTAATTTTTATTAGTCTAGGAACCTATAGTGTCAATAATACCCCGTTTGATATCTATGTCGTGGCCGCCCTCGGAGCATTAGGCTACTGCATGGCGATTCTTCGGTTTGATGCCGCCCCATTGCTGTTAGGATTTGTTTTGGGTCCAATGATGGAAGAAAATATGCGGCGAGCTCTGGTCTTATCTCGGGGTGATATCGCGACGTTCATCGAAAGACCTATCAGCGCTTGGCTCCTGGGTTTTACGGCCATAATTCTCCTATTCGCGACCTCCCGAGCGCTCATTGGCTTCATACGAAGTCAGCTCAGTAAGAACAAAGAAAATGATGAGATGCATACAACTCCTTAACCAATTTGAGCTGTGAAAACCTTGTTCGATCGCATCGCTTGAATCAACTTTGAATCCACAGAAATTACTAGATAAAAGGCAAGGACCAAGGGGTGGGCGTAAGAACCAATTGCTTTTCAGCCTGATTAACCGACAAACCTACTCGGCCCTCTAGGCCATATTTAGTGAAACGGTAACCAATGGTATGGACGCCCCTACCTGATGCTTTGGCATCAGAGTGCCTTAAAGTGGGGGTGTTAACTCAAACACTACGCTACAAGAGGGCGATCACCATGAAGATTACGACAGTTGGCATTGATCTGTAAACGACCGGCCAACTCACCTTGATGGTTAGCCTGCGGCGTGTTCGAGATGGGTTAAGGGCGCTGAATCGTCAGCTGGTTCGGCGACTTCAGGCTTCCAATTGTGTGGAAGCAATTCGTCGATGCGGCTATTGGGATGGGTCGGCAGCCGCGTGAGGATGTCTTTCAAGTACGCATACGGATCATGGCCATTGAGCTTGGCTGTTTGGATCAATGTCATGACTGCAGCCGCGCGCTCCCCTGCACGCAGGGACCCGGCAAATAGCCACGCCTTTCTGCCCTGAGCAACTGGGCGAATTCGATTCTCGATGTGGTTGTTAT
>ERZ889217.374-NODE-374-length-28252-cov-13.692201_pt1 | contig 28252 bp, 24 predicted proteins | sample MGYA00521098_ERZ889217 | MGnify/ENA primary metagenome ERZ889217 (study PRJEB32303, sample SAMEA104408613) | aquatic metagenome | biome: Brackish water; feature: Pelagic; material: water | place: Baltic Sea | collected 2014-06-10T22:04:00 | depth 2,362 m ... | reverse complement strand
ACGCCAATGTGCGCTGTGTAGAATTTTTTGCTCGGTGGATTTGCCCAGACATTCGAGGGCAGAAGATTCCAACCGGCAAACGCGGCGGATGCCTTTAAAAACCGGCGACGGGTGAGGGGTGTGCTGATGCTCATGCGTGTTTCGTTAGGGGCTGCGGTGATTTGAAAAGCATAAGAAATGCCAGAAGGACAATTCCCGCAAATGCCGCAGGAATGCCCCACAAAGGCTTCCAATCGATTGCTTCAAGTTCGCTTTTGCGCAGGGCGGGGATCTCCTTGTTTCGGATTTCTGAAATCCGCTGACCGGTAGCGGAATGTGAATCCTTCTCACCCGCTCCCTGTTCAAGAGTTTGGGCCTCGAGTTGGAGCAAGGTGATCTCGGAGGCAAATGCTCGCGACTCTGCGGTAGTGCAAAAACTTTCCACACGGCCTGCCACCTGAGCTCCTACAAACATCCCGACGCCCAGGGTAAAGAAAACAAGCATTCCTTGGGCTTGTCCGCGGAGTTCTTTGGGGGCGATTCGATCAGTGAAAATTTGACCAGTGACAAAGAAAAAATCGTAGCACACCCCATGAAGCAGAATGCCAATCAGAATCATCCAACGGATCTGATCCGGGGCCCCCAAGGCAAATAATGTATAGCGTGCGATCCAAGCCAACATGCCTACCGCCAACATCCACTTCACTCCCAGGCGGGCAAAAAAGAACGGCATCACGAGCATGAAAATGATTTCCGATACTTGGCCCAGGGACATGGTTGCCCCGATGACATCACCCATTTGAAGCAGGGATTTTAATGACTGCAGGATTCCTGAGCCCCCGAAGTCGACCATTTCCACGAGGCGGCTCGTGATTTGATAATAAAATGCAAGGGGAATGCAAATGAGTGTGGAGCAGATGATAAAGACCTGATAAGAGCGGTTCTTGAGCAGGACGAGGGCGTCCAAGCTGAACATCTCCCGGAGGGATCCTGACCTTGAGCCTGAGGGTGGGGTGTCAGGCAGGAAAAAAGCAAATCCGCCTAGAACAAACGATGCGCAAGCAGCCAAGCGAAACATCTCGATCTTTGTGCCCCACCCAAATGCCGACAAACCGACACCGGCAATGATCCACCCAATGCCCCCCAGAGCCCTTACTCCTGGAAATTGGCGTTCTGGATTCGGCATATTGCGCATGGCGATCGTGTTTGCCAGTGCCAGCGAGGGGTAATAGGCGAGCATGTAGGCGAAAAACAGGGAGTTGATCGAGGAGGGCTTGAAGCCGGCTTCCATGCCTTCGGCGGCTGCGAGCATGATCCCCCCCCCAAGCAGATGGAGGATCGCCAGTACCTTCTGCGCTGAAAAAAAACGATCGGCGAGCACCCCAACCAAAATGGGAGAGAGCATGCCTGCAATCGGCCCGACCGAGTAGGTCCAGCCAAAGTCGGTCGCATTGAATCCAATTGTGCCTAAATAGTTGGGCGCTGTGACATACCATGATCCCCAGATAAAAAACTGGAGAAACATCATGACGGATAATGCCAACCGGACTACTGGATTGAAGTGGTTCAGCGTGGGGTTCATATGGCGAAAGGCAGCAACAATCTATGCTTCAAAGAGCGCAGAGCCAGAAAACAAAATTAACAATAGCGGTTTTTTATTAACAAAATCGCCTGATACAGAGGTGGGCCAACATGTTCGCACGCAGAGTGCATCACAATAAGAGACCCTTTGATAAGCTTGCTCTCATGGCAGGGAGGCAACAAAGTTTTTCAATGAGTTGGACCAGATCTCCTATCGCATCGTTTCTAGCTGCCTTTTTCTTAAGCTTCGCATCCCCGTTATCCATGACATCAGCCGCTGGGCCGCAGCCGAACATTGTTCTCATTCTGGTTGATGATCTTGGGTGGGCCGATCTCAGCTGTACCGGGAGCACATTTTACGAGACGCCGCATATCGATGCCTTGGCGCAAAGCGGCGCATTGTTCACCGACGCCTATGCAGCCAGCCCAGTGTGTTCCCCGACCAGGGCCAGCATCCTGTCGGGGAAATATCCCAGTAGGATCGGCATGAGTTACCTTGCCGGGGTGAGGGGGCCTTGCGGCCAATCCCATAAACTGGCTCCACCGCCAGTTGTCGGAAATATCCCCCACGAAGACACGACGCTCGCCGAGGCACTGAAGGCGGCCGGGTACACCACAGCGCATCTCGGAAAGTGGCATTTGCAAGGGCATGGCGAAAAGGGAACCGACAACTTTCCAGACAAGCATGGATTCGACATCAATATTGCTGGGCAGAACGCCGGGCAGCCGGGCTCTTATCACTATCCTTATCAAAGCAAGCATCATCCCCAAATGGATGTCATCGGAATGGATGACGGCAAAAAAGGTGATTATCTCACGGATGCGCTGACCTCAAAGGCAATCGAGTTTGTGAAAGGTCATGCGGAGAAGCCCTTCTTTCTGAACCTATGGTATTACACCGTCCACACGCCGATTGAACCTCGCAAGGACAAGCTTGAGAAATACTCAGCCAAAGCCAAATCCCTCGGCTTCGACCAGTCGATTCCCGAGGCGATCCAAGAGCATCAAAGCTTATCGAAAAGCCGCCAAGACAATCCCTCTTATGCAGCGATGGTCGAAAGCCTTGATGAAAATGTCGGGCGTCTGATGGCGGAACTTGAGCGACTGGGGCTGAAGGAAAAAACAATCGTCATCTTTTTCTCGGACAATGGCGGTCTTTCCACCGGGAACGGTCCAAACATGCCAACGGCCAACCTTCCCCTGCGGGCCGGCAAAGCGTGGCTCTATGAGGGAGGCATCCGCGAACCGCTAATCATTAGTTATCCCCCGAAAATCAAAGCGGGAGTTCAAATCACAGAGCCGGTGGTCAGCACGGATATTTTCCCCACGGTTCTTGGGCTCGCCGGCCTCCCGTTGATGCCAGAACAGCATGTCGATGGTCATGATTTGGGGCCCTTGGTCGTGGGACATAATCCGACGTTGGACCGCGAGGCCATCTATTTTCATCTGCCGCATTACCACCACATTAATACGATGGGACCCTCCGGAGCCATTCGCTCCGGGGATTACAAGTTGATCGAGGTCTTTGAAACGGGAAAAAAGGAACTTTACAATGTGCGTGAAGACATTGGAGAAACACACGACCTTGCCGCCGAAGCCCCCGAACTCGTTGGGAAACTCTCCAAGATGCTCGACCAGTGGCGCCAAGATAGCGGAGCCAAAATGGCACTCCTCTATCCCCTCTACGCTCCCGAAAAAGACTGGCGGAAGAATAAGTGAGGGAGAACCCGTCCGCGATCAACGGCGGGTGCGGACGAGTTGCACGACACACTCGTCGCCGATGGATTCCAGTTTTTTTATGCGGAAATCCAAGGCCTTCGGGAGAAAGTCCCCCGGAATTCCTGTAAGCGAGGGGGCGGCCGCGCCTCCAAAAATCACAGGAGCGATGGTGAGTTGGAGCTCGGTTAACAAATCAAGTTCCGCAAGTGATCGGAAAAGTTGTCCGCCTCCTTCGCAGACAATGCGTTTCACGCCGTAATCCTTCCGAAGCATTTTCAAGGCTGACTCCAAAGGCACAATGGATGCCTCGTAGAGGTGAAGGTCGCAAAACGGAGCGATCCGTGAGCGTGTGAGCTCAGGCATGCGGGTGGTGGAGAGGATCACCAGCGGGGCGCCGCCTTTTTTAAAAATCTTCCAAGAGGAATCCAGTCTCCCGGAATTACTCATCACCACACGCAGTGGTTCTGGAGTCAGCCCGCGGGCAGTGCGTTCCTTGCGGAGAGCGGGGTCGGTAAGTCGCATCGACATGGTGTCGGCTGCCACGGTGCCCCGTGCCACAAGGACAGCATCGTGGACGGCCCGGACGAGCCGGAGGCGCTTCTTATCGGCTGGAGAAGTGAACTGCGAGGGGGTCCGGTTTTTTGTGCTGATCTTGCCATCTGTGGTAATGGCAAAATGAGCAGTGATTTTTGGGAGGGGCGTACGAGGCGTCTTACTGGAAATAGCGCTTTTCATGCCTCGGGGCGGCGCCCCTCTTCGAGGTTGTGTTCCACGCGGAGCTCGAGGTCCTCCACCGTTTTCTCGATGTCTGCAAGAGGTGTCGTTACGTGTTGAGTGGAGCGGTAGAGAAGATAGATGACTCCACCCACCAAGCTCCAGAAGACCACCAGGATGAACCCTGAAAGCGAAACCAGGGTGGCAATGGATTCGGGGGTGTTGTAAAGGGAGCCCAGAATTTTAATAAAGAGCCCCTCACGAAGGCCCGCTCCTCCGATGCTTATAGGGAGGGCTGTGACGGTGGCCACAATCGGCATCACGCAATAAATACTCAGCAGGTTCAATCCGGCAGAAAACGCTTTGGCGCCGAACCAAAAAGTTGAAAACATGAGCAGGTGGGCCGGAATTGACAGCAGGAAAGCCGCTCCCACCGATTTTCCAGCACGTGCATATTCGAGGAATGCCGCGGCTGCTTCGATGATTTTCTCGCGGGCGGGGAGCCAATGGGGAAGCTTGCGGGTGAGTTCAAAGCGTCCGGTGATCCAGGCGACAGCAATGAAGCCAATCGATCCGCTGAGAATCACTGCGGCTGTTGCCACGCCATAGCGAGTCACCTCGTGGGACATCAGGTCGTTCCACCGGAGCAGGATAACGACCGTCGAAACGGCGGCAAGCGCCAGCACACCGACAACCCGATCAATAAACACGCTAAGCAGGGCCGCGGCCTTTTTGTCGGGAGCTTCCCTCATGATGAGAAATATTTTGATAATATCTCCGCCTGTCGCACCAAGGAGGAAAAGGTTGAAAAACATGCCAACCATGAGGATGCGAAGGCTCCGCATGTAGGAAATCGCGATGCCTTGCACCTGCAGCAGGATTTTCCAGCGCTGAGCTTGTAGCAGGAGTCCTCCACCCAGGGCTGCTAATCCTGGAATGAGCCAACCGGTGTGAGCCACCTTGAGCGCGGAAAGCATGGCAGCGTTCTGCTCTTGGTCGCGGAAGATCCACCAGAGCAAGCCGACCGTGACGGCGACTTGGACAACAGTGAGGAGATGGCGTTTCATCAAATAGTAGGACAGGGAAGCATGGTCAAAATATCCATGGCAAAAGTGGAGTCATCCGTACCTGCGTATCCATTGATCAGCAGCTTTACGGATATCGCCCGCATCAGTCCGCGGGGCGATTTCAAAAATGGTGGCGCAGGATTTGGGGAGAAGCGGGACAAGTTGGTCGAATGGGGTGTCGCCGGTAAAGGGCGGGCAGTGGTCGCGAAAAGGCCAGCGCGTGTCGTGGATGTGGCATCCGAGGAGATTTGGGGACATGCGCTTGAGCAGCTGCGCATGATCAAGCAAACCGAGGTTGTGCTTGATTTGAGCATGGCCGAAATCGTGCCAGTAACCGGCATGGGGGGAGGCAAGGCGCTTCAGGAACAGGTCGAATTGGCGGTCCAGTGGAGCGGACTCGTAATGCTCGCGGTTTTCCAACCCGAGCTTTACTCCTGCTTTGCCAGCGTGGCCAACGACTTGAGTGAGGCAGTCGAGGATCAAAGCGTCGTGGACTTCCGAGGCCTTTTCCCGCGCTTTGAGGGCGTCGAACTTGGCTTTGATGTACGCATCGGAAAACATGCCTTGGGATTCGAGTGTCTTCCGAAGGATTCGGGTCAAATCCAATGAACGGATGCGGCCGGTATGGATCACCACAAAAGGAGCCTCGAGTTTTGCAGCCCAGTCGATGGTTGTCAGCGTGAGTTTCACGGCCCGTTCACGCTCGGACGGCCGTGGTGAGGTGAATTCATAGCAGTCTGGCGAATCACTCGTAACCTCGATCGGCATGGGGAGGAAATTATGAACGCTTGAAACGTTGAACTTGCGCTTGGATTTAGCCGCCAAGATGCCCTCAAGTTGAGAGGATCGAATGCCGTGGCTGATCTCAAGCGTGTCGAATCCGAGCCCAAGGATTTCTTCCGTAATCGCACGCCCGTCGTGGTGTTTCCATGAGTTCCAACATGTCGAGAGAGAGAGAGTCATTTCATCAATCGCCTGGCGGCATGGAGTCCTGATTCCAAAGCAGTCTGGATGCTGGCTCCGCCTGTCCAGTCGCCGGCAGTGTAGACATTTGCGGGGAGTTTCGGAAAGGGGATTCGGGCGGCAAATCCAGGGGGATGGGAGGGCACTGCGTAGGGCACATGGAGCGTCTCAAGATGCTCAAGTTCACCGACGGCATGAGGGAAAATCGTGGTGATCTCGCCTTCCGCCAGTTGAGGGAGGGTCTCCGGCGGATAGCGTTCTGGGGTAAGGACTGTTGCAGAAACCAAGTGCCAATCAAGCGGGGCATAGGACGGTGCGATGTTGGTAATTTGCACAAAATGGCGAACAACCGGGTCTGGCGCATCCGGGAGGACGAGGCAGGGGTGTTTGTAGAGGGAGGATTGGGTTTTGAAATAAATAACAGCAACGCTACGACCAGTTGGCGGGGCGGGGCGGGAGAGAAGAGCGCATGCGGAGGGTTCGTCCACCGCAAGGATGACTTTTGAGGCTGGCAGGAAGGTTTCATTTCCAAGGTGCACGCCTGTTGCGGTGCCGTTACTGATTTCCAGAGAGGCGACCCGCGTGTTGTAACGAAGACATTCTACAGGAATCTTCGAGGCAATCGCCCGCGGGAGTGCAGAAATGCCGCCGGAGGGAAGCCATGCCGTGCCGGTGAGAAACCGTTTCAGATAGAGTCGAAAAAGCCCCGCACTCGTTTCCAGATCATTATCAAGGAACACGCCGCCAAAAAAAGGACGAGCGAAGCGGTTCATGAAGTGATTGCTGAAGCCTGCGCGCTTCAGAAATGAGGCCGTTGTCATGTCGCTTGAAGAGGCGCATCCGGCAAGCAGGGTGGAGTCGGTTGTGGTGAGGAGTTGCAGTCCCAGTGCGGCCAGTCGGGATTTGTCTCTGAAGGGAAGAGAGGGTGAAAACAGTGCGGTGATCGGGTTTGCAAGGGGGCTGGTGAGATGATGGAGGCGATCGTCATGGGACATCAACGCTCCGGATTCAAACCGCCGCGGATTGAGGTTGTGAATATCGACCAAGTTGGCCACTGCTGTATACGAACTAAGGACGACCTGAAACCCGTGGTCGAGGGTGAATCCATCACGGTGAGTGGTGCGCTGGCGTCCACCTGGCCCCGGGGCGGCCTCTAGAAGTAGGAACGGTCTGCCGACTCGCGACAGTTCCCTCGCGCAGGCAAGACCGGCAAGACCGGCTCCAACAATAACGATCATGAGAAGGAATGGCTGGCCGGCTGCGGTGAGGAATCAAAAGGGATTTTCATCATCGCGCGAGTCATTGCCATAGGTGGGCGATACCATATGATCAAATGCCTCAAACAGGTGTTCGGGAAGTTCACGCAGGAAGCGTGACGGCGGCTGGAAGGCGTTGGCATAGCCCGAACCAAGGCGCATTTCCGGGTAGGTGAGGTGAAGCTCATCCATGCAGCGGGTAATGCCGACATAGAAAAGCCGGCGCTCCTCTTCCAGCGACTCGGGATGTTCGATGCAGCGCAAGCTTGGAAACATGCCCTCGGAGAGCCAGATCAAAAAAACAACGCGCCACTCGAGTCCTTTGGCTTGGTGAAGCGTGGAGAGTACAACCTTGCCATCTCGATCCTGCATGGAGGCGGGGGTGTCGACTCCTCCAAGCAGAGCCAGTTGCGAAAGAAAGTCGCCAGTCGATTCGAACTGCGAGGCGAATGTCTCGAGCGTCTCTAGATCTTCACGGCGGGCCTCATAGTTGGAAAACTTCAACCGCATGTAATCATCGTAAATGGCAAAAAGCACGCATCGGATCATGTCGCCGGTGGGTAGTGGGGTGCCGTCCACCGGAACAAGCTCGGAGAGTGTATGAACGAGTTGTGTCCAGTCCGCCCGGGCCTTGGCGGGAACCTTGATGCCAGCGAGTTCTCCGAAAGCGGGCCGGCCGGAAAGGGTTGTCGAGACGCTTTGCCATAAGGAGTCCGAGGTTTTCAACCCGATGCCAGGAATCATGCGGACGAGTCGTTTGAAGGCGGTCTCGTCGCGGGGATTCAAGGCCAGCTTGAGAAATGCCGCGAGATCTTTCACATGGGCCTGTTCAAAAAACCGGAGCCCGCTGGTAACGGTGAAAGGGATGCCACATTTGGTAAACTCGATCTGGATTTCCATCGAGTGGTAATGGGCTCGGTAAAGGATCGCGATCTCCGAAGGGGGCATGCCGTCCTCGATGAGTTCCATCACACGGCGTGCGATGTGGGCAGCCTGGGCGGTGTTTGTCGGGAGTACTGAAAGAATCGGTTTCAGCGGGGCTGAAGCGCGAGAGGGAGCTAAGTTTTTCGGAAACTGGTTGGTGTTCCCTTGAATCGCGGCATTCGCCAAATCCAAGACCCCGGGCACACTCCGGTAGTTTGTTTCGATTTTGAATACACGGGTGCCTGGCCGCTTTTCCGGGAAATTCAGTATATTTTCAAAGTTAGCGCCACGCCACGAGTAGATGCTCTGGGCATCGTCGCCTACGGCCATGATATTGCCGTGACCTGCGGCGAGAATATCAATGAGTTCAGACTGGAGGCGGTTGGTGTCTTGGTATTCGTCTACAAGGATATGGCGAAAGCGGCGTTGGTAGGCGGCGGCGATGTCCGGACGTTCAAGAAACAAGGCGTGGGTTTTTGAAAGGAGATCATCGAAGTCCATGGAACCTGCATCGCGTTTGCGCGATTCGTAAGCGGATTGGACTTTCACGATGTCTTCAACCAGCGGAAGGAAGTAGCGGTATTTCGCGGCGAGAACGGCGCGGAGGGGTTCAGCGGTGTTCGTTGCGTAACTGAAGATATCGGAGAGGACTCCCGCTTTGGGGAATTTGCAGCCGGTTGTGACAATGTTCGCCTCTGCAATCACTGCGGCGATCATGTCTTCCGAGTCCTCGCGGTCCATGATCGTGAAGTTGCGGGGGAATCCGGCATCCTCAGCGTGCGTGCGGAGAATGCGATTGCCGATCGAGTGAAATGTCCCGCTCCAAAGCCCATCTGCGCCTGAGGCCACCAGGTTCTGAACGCGTTCAATCATTTCGCGGGCCGCCTTGTTGGTGAAAGTGAGCAGAAGGATTCCGTATGGCGGCACGCCCTGCTCGAGCAGCCAGGCAACCCTGTATGTCAGGGCGCGTGTCTTTCCGCTTCCCGCGCCGGCGATCACAAGGGCAGGCCCGGGGGGTGCCGTAACAGCGGCAAATTGCTCGGGATTGAGCTCCGCTGCGAAATCGATGCCAGTTGGTATTTTTGAGCCGGGCACGTGGTGGATCAGTGCGAAGCGATGCTCGAGGCGTCGATTTGTGAAGAGGTCATATTGAGTCCATAGGCGAGAAGTTTGGCGGACTCGGTAGCCACAATGCCCTTGGTCGAACCGAGGAGGATGGCAATGACATCCCTGCCGTTATGCGTGCCGCTCGAAATAAGGCAATGCCCGGCAGCATGGGTGTAACCGGTCTTCATTCCGTTGCAAAACGAGTAGCTGCGCAAGAGGCGGTTGGTATTTGTGAGCAGGACTTCTTTTCCGGTGGGAAAGCGAAAGGTGTAGCTCTTTTTGGCCATGATGTCCCTGAGGGTGGAATTCCGGTAGGCGGCACGTGCAACACGGGCCATATCGCGGGCGGTGGAGTGTTGGCCAGTGGCCGGGAGTCCGTTCGCCGTGACAAAGTGCGAGTTTGTCCCCCCGAGCTTGAGCATGCGAGCGTTCATTTTTTCGGCAAATGCGGACTGGCTGCCTGCGTTGTCGCGGGCGAGTGCGCGGGCGACATCGTTGGTGCTTTTCACTAAAAGAGCGGTGAGGAGTTCGCGGCGGGTGAAGCGTTGGCCGGGTTTGATATACAGCTTGGTCGGTTCGCACTGGGTATCGGACGTTTCGACAACGACCTGGGCGTCGAGGTTTCCGGCCTCGGCCACAATCAATGCAGTGAGGAGCTTTTGCGTGCTGGCGACGGCCCGAGGCTCGGTGTCGTTTTTTTTATAGAGAACCTTGCCGGTATTGGCATCCACGAGGATGACGGACTTTGCATTGACCGAGAGGTCCGCCCAAGCGGGCAGAGAGGCAAGAATTGAGATGAGAAAAACCGGGATCGCTGTGCGGAGAGTCATCGAGATCGACATTACGGATTCCCCGGTGTGGGGCTAAAGGTTTTTTCCATGGCGGCATCCTTTTCCACGCCGAGGGTGAGGGCCTTATGGTAGTGACGGCGGGCAAGTTCAATGGCGGGAGGATCTTCCTGCATGTAGAATGCCGCGAGATTGAAGTGTGCATCGGCGTAGGTGGGATCCAGTTCAATAGCGCGGCGTAGCTCTTGCTGGGCACCATAGATCCAACCGCGGCGGCCGATGACAACGCCAAGGAAATTGCGTGCGCGCGCACTCAAAGGGTCGTGTTGAACAGCTTGGGCAAGGGAGGCAAACGCGGCATCTGCATCGCCTCGGTCCATCTGGATCATTCCCAGGGTAAGCCATGCCGGGGAGGTCTCGAGTCGCAGTGATATCGCGCGGCGCAAGGCATCTTCTGCAGCAGCGGTGTTGCCGAGCTGGAATTCGACCAGTCCGAGATTGACGAGCCCCATGACATTTTGCGGGTCGAGGCTCAAAACGCGTTCATAAGCGCGGCTGGCGGTTTCAAAATCCTTTTTAGCGAACGCCGCATTCCCCTCGGAGGCGGCATCTGTCAGGGCGACCGGGATAAATGGGGGTGAATTCTGGGCGGCGGCCACTGAGATCCAAAAAATTGCCGTGCAGAGAGCAGCTTTAACAATGCGGGCCGCCGGCGTGTTCATTCGCCCGAAAGTTCCACCGCACGCCGTTCAGCGGCTTGAATCGCTTCGATAAATGCCGAACGAACTCCATGCTTTTCGAGCGTGGCGAGGGCAGCGGCTGTTGTGCCACCCGGGCTGGTAACCATTTCGCGAAGAGTAGCCGGATCCTCCCCGGTTTGAAGGCAGAGTTCGCCGGCGCCCGCGACTGTCTGAATTGCGAGGCGCTGTGCAAGCGAGGCGGGAAGACCGCATCGGATTCCACCCTCGGTCATCGCTTCGATAACGAGAAAAATGTAAGCGGGTCCGCTGCCGCTGACCGCAGTCACGGCATCGATGAGGTTTTCCTCCACTGCGTGAACCTCGCCGATGCTCGAGAAGATGCGCTCGACCATAGCGATGTCCAGAGCGGTAGCCTCTGGAGCGGCCGCGTATGCCGTTGCAGACTTTCCAACCAGCGCGGGGGTATTCGGCATGGCGCGCACAATACGGGAGGCGGGGGCGGATTTCTTCAGTGTGGAAAGACGTAGCCCGGCAGCGATGGAGAGAAGGAGTTTTCCATCCAGTTCGGGAGAGGCCTGCGCCAGCGCCGCTGCTGCTTCCTTGGGTTTAACGCAAAGGATCGCAGCGTCGGCCGCTCGCGCGGCTTCGCTGTTGGAGGCGGTAACATGGATGCCGGTTGAATCTTGCAATGCCTTGAGGTGCGAAGGGTCAGGACTGGCTGCCGTGATGTCGCCCGGCTGGCAAATGCCTGAGCGGAGGAGGCCTTGAATCAAGGCGGAGGCCATTTTTCCGGCTCCAAAAAACGCAATTGTCATGCCGGCAACGTTAGGAGGACACCCCTTGTTTGTAAACGCCGTCATCGGGGATCATTCCACAATTGAGATCAACCATTCCAGCATGCTGCCGTAGATCCCCGACTGCATGAGGGCAAATTCGCGGGGGTCGTCCAAATCAGCGGTGGAGCGGTTCATGTCGTCCTCGGTGAAGTGGTGGATGGCGTTCAGGGCAAGCCGGGATTGGGTGAGGGCGCTGAGCCAGTGGTCGAGGTGCTTTGGAGGAATGCGAAACGCAAAATCGCCACCCTTTGTTTTATCAGCTCCCCGCAAGTCTGCCGCAACCGCCTCGCGTGCGGAAAGGAAGCCGGATTGGAGGTCTGGTTCGACAAATGCTTTCCAATCTTCGGCGATGTGGTCTTCGGACGTGACTGAAACAGGGGAGGGAAATAGACGATCTTCGACCTCGGAATCTCCCGACTCGGCAGCCTCGTGCATCCGGGAGAGGATGTGCAGCAGTTGCGGAGCAATGCCCTCAAAGAGCACTGTGCCGTCATCAAGGATACGGACCGAGGCCATGTTCAAGAAGACTTCTCCAACGTTGAGAGGAGGAGATGGCCATGGAGTTGCTGCACGTAGAGTTCGGCGTGTTCGCGGTTTCCTGACCAAACGATGGAACGCCCGGCGTTGTGAACTTCCATCATGTGCTTTTCAGCTTTTGATTTTGAAAACCCGAAGACACGTTGAAACACGAGCGTCACATAGCTCATGAGGTTCACGGGATCGTTGTGGACAACAACATTCCACACAGTGTCGAGGGCGGATTTTTCGCCGGTCTCGGTGGCGGGAGTTTCAATGGCAGGCATGGGTCAGGCGGCGCGGAGGGAAGCTTCCGCTGGCGGAAGGGATTCAAGGCAGGATTGCACAGCTCCCCAAGCGGAATCTACCGTAGCGGTACGCATTTCAAGCACGACGAGGGCTCCAGCGATGACCTGCACTGGAAAATGAAACACCGAGGCCCTTGCAGAGAAGACGATCACCATATGGCCGGGGGTTGTCCCGGCGCCGACTGCAGCGAGGAATTTTTTCAAGGCGGGCTCGGAGTTTGGTGCTTGAAGCGCGTTGGCAATGGCGAGGCCTGAAGCACGGCTGGTTTTTGCAAGCGGGCCTGCAAGGCGCTTGTCGAGGGCTTTATCAACACAGACAAGTTCGCGGCAGCCCTGCCTGGAGGCTGTGGCTGTATCCCGGATTGCCGGGGCGAGCAGGGGGAGAAACACGGCATCACGCCAGTGGGCTACCGCTGAGACCTCTGTTGGATCGCTGTCGAAAGTCAGTCGGCCAAGTGATTCCAGTCCGGGTGAGCACAACTTCGCCGCACGGAGAATCTCAGTGCGTATTTGGCAAAGTGGTTGGCTTTCGGAAGCGGACATGCGCGAAGCAACTTGGCCTGTTCAGACTGGATTTTCAAGAACCTGTCTAATCTGAGCGGTCCGTCCAAATCCGATCCCAGACGAAGGCAAGAAAATCGGGCCGCAGCGATATTGGCATTCGGCGGGGTGGAATTTCTTGCCATCCTGGATTGCTGCGATGAGCCACGGCGTGGCGGAAGACGTAATCGGGATGACCTCCCATACGGATGTCGGCCAAGTGAAGGATGCCATTTTTCACGAAGGCCTGCACGAACCCGTTAGAAAACCACCTCAACCGCGCCACCGCAGGGATAGTGGCTGCCGCAGCTAGGGCGGCATCATCCGAGGCGTGGAAGACAAAATGGATCGGTCCGTCGTCCGCCACCAAGGAATCATAGCCTTCAAGGTGCCCTCCATCGCTAAGCACCACGATGCGCCAGAGGAGGGTGTTGAACGGAGTCGGCGTGATGAATATTTTTGCATCATGGATGCCTTTAGCCTCAAGCGTCTGGCGGGCATTTCCAGCAACGAGGCTTTGAGCCGCCCATGACCAACCAAGGTAGATCATGCTGGCAGTGAGGCCGGCAATTAGGCATCGGCTGGCTGTGCGCGAAGTGGGGCGGATAATGACAGCCAGCATGCCAGCGAGCAGAGGGAGCGTGTAGAGCGGGTCGATGATGAAGAGGGTAGACCAAAAGACAGGGAATCCTCCGAACGGCCAGAAAAGCTGGGTTCCGTAGGCGGTATGGGCATCAAGGAGGGGGTGGGTCAGCAAAGCCATAAGGATGGCGGCAAGCCACCGCAATGGGAGCATGGTCACAGGCATCCAAAACAAGCGTAGCACAGCCCAGATCACCAAGGCGGTGGCAGTAAGCATTGGCAGTGAGTGGCTGAACCCGCGATGCATGGTGAAGTTCGCCACCGGATTGCCATAATCAAGAAGCATGTCGAGATCAGGCAGGGTGCCAAGAAGTGCTCCAGCGATTGCAGCCTTGCGGCGATGTGTCGCCGGAACGCAAGCAGCCGCAACGCTCGAGCCAAGAGCAATCTGTGTCAGTGAGTCCATTTCTTGATCAGTAACATATCCAACCCATCCGGGTCATGCGCCCATCCTAAATCAAGGCAGATTGAGATGACGCTTTTCATGACGCGATCGCTTGATGAAAAGCCTCATCTCGCTGCGGTTGGGAAAAATGTACGATCGTCTTTTGGAGGCAAAGTGCTGCCCCAATCTCGGAGACCTTGCGGCGAACGTGTTTTCTGAATCATGAAGGTCAAAAAGAAAGCCGGTTCTTGCGAACCGGCTTTCGTGAGTTGCGTGTTTAGGCTGATTAGAAGGCGAAGCGGATGCCGGAGCGACCTAAGACTGCATTGCTGGGCGTCTCGCCTGAGTAAACGTAGCGGGCATCCGTGAAGAGGCCGATATTGTCAGTGATACGGTATTCGATGCCTCCGCCGACGTGGCCGAAGCCATAGCCTTTGCCTGTGCCATAAGCGCCACCACCGCCAATCATGGCGTAGGGAGCGAGGTTTAGCGAGCAGATTGGGTAGCGGAGGAAGATGTTTCCAACACTTGCCCATTCGGTGTAGGACCGCGAGTCGCCGGATTGTTTGCGTCCGACGACGTCTTGTTCATACCCGATACCAACAAACTTGTTGAAGAAGTAGTTGATGCCGAGACCGCCACCCCATCCTGGTCGGCCTTGATGGTAGAAGGCTCCGGCGGCGAAGGTGTCGATTTGGAGTTCTTGGTCGCGGAACTTGCAGGGTTCCTCAACGATGACAATTTCCTTAAACGTCTTGGCCTGGGTGCCGGCGAAAGCGCCAGTGATCGAGACGGCAAGGGTGAGAAGTGCAATAGTTGGTTTAATCATAGGTTTGGTTTTTTTCTGTCGAACAAGTGTGACTTGTGGGACAAGTCGGGTTCTTCAGTCATATTTATAAACAGATCAATTAAAATAAGATAAGGACAATACCCTATTGCCTGAGAGTAGAAAAGGTGCTTGGTGCGTGCTCTTGAGCGCAATAACGGCTTGACCTTGAGTTGCTGAAGGCAACATTCCCTCAGGTATCCGGCGAAGTCGTCGGTGGAATCTCATGATTGTCTACATTAAACCGGGATGTTTTTGGTGCACCGATGCCTTGCAGTGGCTTCGCGCCCGCAGTATTGCCCATGAAGCGCTCGATGTATTTGCAGACCGCGCGGCATTCGATCGCATGAGGGCAATATCCGGACAAACGAAGGCTCCCACGCTGGAAATGCCTGACGGCAAGGTGTTGGCCGATTTCGATATTGGACAACTTGAGCTGTTTTTGAAGGAGTATCGGCCGGCATGATGTCTTCGTTCTTGTTGGTTGTTGGGGTGGGTGTTCTCGCGGTGGGCTTGAGAAGTTTCCAATCCCCTGTCTTGTTCCGGTTGGGAACATTCGGCTTGGTGGCCACGTCATTTTTGGCCGGGTGGATGCTTGCCGATAGCCTCGCGCTCGGGGTGGTCTTTGCCTCGACTTGGTTTTTGCTCCCTTGGCTTGAGATTTTGACTCGGGTAAGGAAGTTGCGTCTTCCGTTGCACCGATCGCTTGAAAAATGTCCACCTCCTCCAGCGAGCCATTTCCCGGGATTTGGCGAGCTTTCAGACGAGCTGGAATCCTTGGATTACGAGTATGTCGACGATGTGAATTGGCGACACGAGGACAGTCGGCATTTCTACCGTTTATTCTACCATGCTGAAAAGCGGGCCGCTGGGGCAATCTGTCTGGTGGAGCAGGACGGAGTGTCGTTTTACTACGCGTCTTTTTCATCACGGTCTGTCGATGGGCGATTGTTCATGACATGGAACTACCCTTTTTCCTACGGCATGCATCCTTTGCCTCGGACTGTGTTCAACAGGGTGGAGGGAATGCCTGGCATCAAGGAACTCGGTGACGAGCATGAGGTGTTTCTTGCGGCCCGCACCGATGGAATCGGAGATCTGGTCGAGCGAGACATGGAGTCCCTTCGCGCGGAGGTCGAGCGGGATCTCAAACTTCAAATCGAGCACAATATCGACAAGGGAATCCTGAAACGTGACGGTGAGGAAATGATTCGCTACTCCCTGCGCGGAATGTTCTTTCTCTGGACACAATTTCTCAGGGAATTTGTCAGGCTGTCCTAAGAACCGGCCCTGGCTCCTCAAAGATGTCCGCCATGCACTCGACACAAGCCATTCCGCGATCCCATGGCGGGTGGCGTTTCGATCACTCGTACACGAGGCTTCCTGCCGAGTTATTTGAGAGGACAAAGCCCGATCGGGTATGCCGCCCGGTTATGGCCGTCTTCAATCGCGCCTTGGCCATGGAGCTCGGACTCGCTCCAGAGGGGTTGGACTCCACCTGCGGGGCAGTGCTATTTTCCGGGAATGAACTGCCTCCGGGAGCTGAACCGATCGCCCAAGCTTATGCCGGCCATCAATTCGGACATTTCACCATGCTCGGTGATGGGCGCGCCGTCTTGCTTGGCGAGCAGCTTGATCCCGCCGGGAGGCGTTGGGATGTGCAGTTGAAGGGGTCGGGAAGGACACGCTATTCGCGACGAGGCGACGGGCGAGCCGCCCTCGGGCCAATGCTGCGTGAGTATATCATCAGCGAAGCCATGCACGGGCTTGGTATCCCGACGACCCGCAGTCTAGCCGTGGTGGCGACCGGCGAGACAGTTCACCGAGATGAACCTCTGCCCGGGGCTGTGCTGGTCCGTGTCGCCGCCAGCCACATTCGCGTTGGCACCTTTGAATATGCGGCGTCCCTTGGTGACCCAAAGGTCCTCGCGGCATTAGTTGATTACACAATCCAGAGGCACTTCCCGGAATGCGCCTCGGAGTCAGCACCCGGCCGAGCCTTTCTTGAAGCGGTTTGCCGAAGCCAAGCAACCCTCATAGCCAAATGGTTTTCCGTGGGGTTCATCCATGGGGTGATGAATACCGACAACATGGCGCTCTCCGGCGAGACGATCGACTACGGACCGTGTGCATTCATGGATGCGTATGATCCAGAAACCGTCTTCAGCTCAATCGATCGAAACGGGCGATATGCGTTCTCGCAGCAACCAGTCATTGCGCACTGGAATCTCGCGCGCTTGGCCGAGTCGGTGGCCCCGATACTTCATTCCTGTGAGGAAAAAGGGCTCGAGATGGCCAAAGAGGCGCTGTCGGTGTATCCAGGAGCCTTTAAACGGGCCTGGCTCGACGCCATGGGCGCCAAGATCGGCTTGTTCGAACCAACCGAGAGCGATGTCCCGCTGGTCGAAGATCTGCTTGTATGGATGCTTCAAACAAAAGCCGACTTTACAAACTCTTTCCGGCACCTTGATCCGGAGAGTGGGGCGGCAGGCTCTTCAGGCTGGAGGAAGGCTTGGGCGGAGCGCCTTGGACGGCAGTCTCAATCGTTTGCCGACGCCCGCGGGCTCATGCAGAGAAGCAATCCTGCGGTGATTCCTAGGAACCACAAAGTCGAAGGAGCGCTCCAAGCGGCGATGGAGAGCGACGATTTTTCTTCATTGAGGGAACTCCTCGACGCCCTGGAGTCACCTTACGAAGACAAGGCAAGAAACTTGGAATTTCTCACGCCCGGGCCGCCATCCACAACTCCCTACCGCACGTTTTGTGGGACGTAGCCAAGGAATAAGCTGTTCACCGACGGAGCCATGTCTTTAACTCTGCCCCGCATGAATCCCTCACTTCTTGCCGACGACGATTACTATCCACTGCTCGAGGCCAGGCACGGCGATCCCTTTCGTATTTTAGGGATTCGATCCGAAGGGGCTGGCAGCGTGGCGCGTGTACTTAGGCCCGATGTGGCCGGGGTGGCTGTTGTGTTGGAGGCCAAGCCCGGCGCGCGGTACGACCTCCCCCCAGTTGGTGAGCAAGGACTGTTCGAGGCGGCGCTCGGAAGCATTGATCCTGAAATGCCCTATGCTCTTGAGTTTACCGCTCACGATGGCACCCGGTGGAGGGAGCGAGACCCTTATGCATTCGGTCCCGTTCTCGGCGAATTGGATATCCATCTTTTCAACGAAGGCACGCATTATGACGTTCATAAAAAACTAGGAGCCCATGTCGTGACGCAGGACGATGTGCCTGGCGTGCATTTCGCGGTATGGGCGCCAACTGCCCAGCGGGTGAGTGTGGTCGGCGACTTTAATGCTTGGGATGGCCGCCGGCACCAGATGCGCAGATTGCTTCCTTCCGGCGTGTGGGAGATTTTCGTGCCGGGTGTCCATGAGGGAACGCACTACAAATTTGAGATTCGCACCGCCAACGGCGACGTGATTCTCAAGACCGACCCGTATGCCTACTACGCCCAACATGGCACGGCTACTGGGTGCATGGTATTTGATCTTGAGCGCTACCAGTGGAGTGACTCCGATTGGATGGATCAGCGCCCGAAGATCGACCCCTATAACAGCCCGATGAGTATCTATGAGGTGCATATCGGATCATGGCAGAGGATTGATGACCACGGGGAACGCCTTCTGAGCTATCTGGAGTTGGGCGACCGATTGATTCCGTATGTGAAGGAAATGGGCTTCACCCATATTGAGTTGATGCCAGTGATGGAGCACCCGTTCGATGGCTCATGGGGCTACCAGGTTGTCAATTATTACGCGCCGACCAGCCGGTTTGGAAATCCCGACGAGTTCCGGAATTTCGTCGACCGGTGCCACCAGGCCGGGATTGGAGTGATCCTCGATTGGGTGCCCGGGCATTTTCCGAAGGACGCGCACGGCCTCGCGCGCTTTGATGGAAGTTGCCTCTTTGAGCATGAGGATCCACGCCTCGGAGAGCACCAGGACTGGGGAACGCTTATTTTCAATTATGGCCGCAATGAGGTAAAAAATTTCCTCATCGGCAACGCGCTCTTCTGGCTGGAGCAATACCACATCGATGGTTTGCGGGTGGATGCGGTGGCGTCCATGCTTTACCTCGACTACTCACGCAAGGATGGCGAGTGGCTTCCGAACTGCTTTGGCGGCCGAGAGAACCTTGAAGCGATTGATTTCATGAAACGCTGCAACGAGGTTTGCTACGAGCGCTTTCCTGGCGTGGCATTGATCGCCGAGGAGTCGACCGCATGGCCCGGCGTGTCACGTCCCACCTACAACAGTGGACTGGGTTTTGGATTCAAGTGGAACATGGGGTGGATGAACGACAGCCTTCGCTACATCGCGCGCGAACCAGTCCACCGCAAATACCACCAGGGCGATATCACCTTCTCGATGCTTTATGCCTTTCAGGAACACTTCATCTTGGTTCTCAGCCACGATGAGGTTGTCCACGGTAAGGGTTCGCTCATCAACAAAATGCCGGGAGATGTATGGCAGAAATTTGCAAATTGCCGCATGTTCCTTGCGTGGATGTGGGCGCATCCGGGCAAGAAACTGATTTTTCAAGGGATCGAGTTCGGACAGTTCGACGAGTGGAAACACGGATCCAGCCTTGATTGGCACCTTGCGGCGGAACCTCTCAACAAAGGCATGAGCGAGCTAGTCCGGCGCTTGAATGGTCTCTACACCTCCGAACCTTCGTTTTATGAGTGCGATGACAGCTACGAAGGGTACGAGTGGATCGATTTCGGCGACGCGGAGAGCTCCGTGTGGTCGTTCTTGAGAAAATCACGCACCGGCGCCCCAATTGTTTTTGTGGTGAATGCCACTCCAGTAGTCCGCAGCGGCTACAGAGTGGGAGTATCCGCTCCCGGATTTTACGAAGAGATTTTGAATACCGATGCAGCCGTCTATGGCGGGGGCAATGTCGGGAACTATGGTGGTATTCCCGTCCACCAGGAGTGGGCTTGGCAGGGACGCCCTCATTCGATAGAGGTGACACTGCCCCCGTTGTCGGTGACAGCCTTCAAGCTGGTTCCAGAGAAGGCCTGAGCACGTGCAAATCATGGGGTAAAACGGCTTGTCTCAAGTGAGGTCGGCTTTACTTTGGACAGCCTGTGAATTTCCTCCACCATATTCCCGCGAGAGCGTTGATTTCATTCAGCGCCGCCATCCTTTGCTATCTCAATCCGTTGAAGTCCACCGCAGCTGATGGGTTTGAGGCGGTGAGGGATGGGTTTTCCAGCCAGGGGGTGGGAGGGACCAAGTGCACATTTGAGTATGAGCCCAGCGGATCGACTTGGACGCAGGGTCTGGATGAGAGCAAGGTGTTCCTAGCCGCATTCGCTTCAGGCGATTGGAGGCTGGGCATTGGCAAAGGAGGACAAATCTATTCGCTTCGCGGCCCGTTCGGGGAGTCGATCCCCCCGCAGCGTCCGAATGCGCCTTGGATCGATGAGGTCTGGCACCTGGTGGTGACGAATAATGACATCGTGACCCCGATTCACGATTTTCAAAATAGCGACAGGAAGAATAACTGGATGCTTGGAATGCCGATCCAGTATTTCATCCACCAGGCCGGAATCTACTTGGAGGGCCTGACAGGAACGAAAGAAACCGGCGCTCCGGTTGAACCATTTTACTCTCCCCTTTTGGCAAGCCAATGGGATCCCGCAACAAGTTCGCTTTATCTTTTGAATTGGGCCCAACAGGCACGGAGTCCGAATGTTTGGAAATCCGGGGTTCTTATTCAAACAGGTTACCGGGATATCGGTGGCGGCGCCATTGAAGTGGTGCAACTCTTGTCCAACTTTGGAAGCGAGAAGATCACCTACATGAATGCTCCTTGGGGCGGGGTGCGGCACTCGTCCCTTCCCCACACCGTGCTTTCCGAGAAGGGCGGGGGATGGAAAAAAGTCGAAGGCTCATGGGGGTGGGAGGGAATCCCTTCGGCTCCATTCAACGAAACCGGTGGGTGGATCGGCTGGGCTCGCGATTCGTCCAACGAAGCCAGTCCTACGCTCGGGCTTGTCTTCGGAGTTGAAGGCGGCAAACGGCCTGATTGGCGGAAGGGACGCAGTCAGATTCTCTACGGGACAGCCGCAAAAGGAAGCCCCCGCGATTACGATGCCGTTGAAACAAGTTGCAGTATCAATTTGCCGCATGGTGAATCACTCATGGTAAGGTGGTTTTTGGTTATTGGACCCTTTGCCCACGTGCGCGAACGAGCGGTGGCTCTGTCCGGGAACGCTGCCATGTGGCAACCAGCCATGAAGCGATCGGCATTGAAGCCTGTATGGATTGATTCGAATGATCTCTCGAACGCCGGCAAGGGGGACCCCGATTTTCATTTGTATGCTCTTCCTGTTGCCGGCGCCGTGCCAGTGTTTCTCATGAAGGACAGCTCCACAGGGGCATGCTTTGCAGCCACCGACCCGAGTGCCGGTGTGCCAAAAGCGCCCCTCCGCAACCCGATTCCGGCATCCAACCCACTCCATGCGGTCTATGAGAACCGAGAAGTACACTATCAATACCAAAGCAACGTGCTCCCAACAGCTCTGCTTGGCTTTGCCAGCTTGAAAGAAACAGAAGGCACATCCCGAATCGAATTGCCCGGAGCCGGGGGGGCTTCATTGGTTGTTTGGGGTCCTGCAAAAGTGGAGTCAGTCGTGAGCAAATGAAACAAATCCTTATTCTATTTCTTGGAGTGTTGATTGGGTCGGTTCATGCGGTCCCTGTTGGTATGGAGAGACCGAATGTGCTGTTGGTCTTTACCGATGATCAGGGGTTTGGCGACGTGGCATTCAACGGAAACCCACAACTAAAAACACCACATTTGGATTCTTTGGCCGCGAGGGGTGTGAGTTTTACGGATTTTCTGGCAAGTCCGACGTGTTCTCCATCGCGCGCCACATTGATGACCGGGAGGCACGAGTTTCGCTCCGGGGTGACGCATACAATTGAAGGCCGGAATGTGCTTCGCTCGGGGGTTCCAACCATGGCGGAGGCATTTCGAACGGCCGGCTACCGCACCGCCATTTTCGGGAAATGGCACCTTGGAGAGCCTCGCCCATTCCATCCCCTCGACCGCGGGTTTGACCATGCGCTTCTGGTGGGAGGCGGAGCTGTGGGCCAGACGCCGGATTATTGGGGCAACACAATGTTCGATCCGCACCTGCAAGAAAACGGGGTGTGGAAACCATACAAAGGATACATGACTGATATTTTGTCGGATCAGGCGACCGCATGGATCCGGCGGGACCAGAAGCCTTGGTTCTGCTATCTGTCGCTCAACGCCCCGCATGTGCCGTTGCAGGTCGATGAGCAGTGGTCAAAGCCCTATCTCGATATGGGTCTCTCTCCGCGCCTTGCAAAATTCTACGGCATGATCACCAACCTCGATGCGCAGTTGGGGAGGGTGCTTGCGAATCTTGCGGATGACGCCCTCGATCGAAAGACAGTGGTTGTCTTTATGGGGGACAATGGCTCCGCGTTGGGCGGGGATCCGCGCCCCGGTGAGTTCACCGCGGGGCTTCGTGGCACGAAGGGAAGCGCCTATCAAGGCGGCTCGCGCATCCCGGCGGTTTTCTCCTGGCCCGGCCACTTTCCCGCAGGGTGTCGCGTGAACACCCTCGCTGGCTTGTGTGATATTTTGCCGACATTCGCCGCTCTTTGCGGGCTCGATCTCAAGCGGTTTCCTGCTGTTGATGGCCGCTCGCTTGATTCAATTTTGCTGACAGGCAAACAGCCTGCCAACTGGACAGATCGAGTTATGCCGGTCCATGTGGCCCGCTGGCCCACAAATACCCCCGTTGACAAGTTGCCCTTCCTGAATTCGTCGATTCGCAACCAGAGTTACAGCCTTGTGAACGGCAAAGAGCTTTACGATCTCGAGAGCGATTCTGGCGAGCAACACGATATCGCCGCCTTCCGACCGGAGATCGTAAAAAACCTCCTTGAGGCATATCGCGCGTGGTGGACTGGAATCAAAGTCAGCACCATGGATCAGCAGCCGTTCATTCTTGGTCGGCCGGGGACAGGCGCGGTAGAACTCACATGCATGGATTGGGCGCCCGGAAAGCGTTCAGGGGAGCCGCTGCCGGTCGGTCTATGGGAGCAGGAGCCGATCGCGTGTTGGACATCCGGCAACACAATGTTCGATGTGGATGGAGGGTCAGGAGGTTGGATGGTGCGCGTGGAGACGCCTGGCACCTATTTGCTCGCATTGCGCAGGCGGCCTGCAGAAGCGTCCGATCCGGCGCCGTATTCCAAGGGCGAGGCGGTGTTGGAAATCGCCGGGAAGGTCCTCCGCCAGCCAGTTCTCGCGGGAACGGAGTCGATTGAATTGAGGATCGATCTGCCTGTCGGCGATCATTTTCTCGAGCCTCTAGTCTCCGGGCAACGCCAATCCGGGCAGCCCGAGGGAGCTTATTTTTGCACAATCACCCGCACGGCCCATTGACCGACCTGCGGTAGGCGATGGAAATCGATTGCGTCCGCCGCAGGAACACATTAGGGAGCCCCTCTTAACACACAAAAAACCAACCTCGCCCACATGCATCCCATCAAAGATCTGAGACAGGACACATTTCCCACTGGCAACCATTCCGCATGGATGGAAAGCGCCGCCTTCGATTGGCGCGACGCCACACCTCTTGGCAACGGAACGCTCGGCGCGCTTCATTTTGGCGGGTTGGCCCACGATCGGATTTTATTCAACCACGAGCGTTACTATGGTGGGTCGATCACTCCACCCCTCCCGGATTCCTCGGCTCTTCTTCCCGAAGTGCGGCGGTTGCTGGATGAGGGAGATTTCACCAAAGCGAACGATCTTTACCGCCAACGGTGGGAGGATTGGGGATATGAGGCCGACAGCGCCCATTATCTGCCGGGACCAGTGCTGAATTGGCGTCAGCAGATTCCTGGGGCGTTTCATGGTTATTCACGGTGGGTGGATTTCATGACTGGGGTCGGTGGGCTGGATTGGCGCTTGGACAACCAGATTTTCCGACGTGTGCTATTCACCTCCATGGCCGACGGGTGTTGTGTGTTCCAACCCTGCGAGCATGGCGCTCCTGCATCCGAGGCGCGCTTGTGGTTCTCTGTGCAGGACCCCTCCGACACGCTCGACAAACACGACCTCCCCTTGCCGCTTCATATCCACCAGCACACGACCTTCGGGTCGAATTGGATGGCGTCCTTCTTCGACGGCCCCGAGCGGGCCTCCTGCGCCGTTGTTGCTCATTGGGGAGACATGCTGGGCACCCAGATTGATGGGCGGACGATGAATTTAACTCTCCAGCCAGGCTGCCAAATTTTGATTTCGATGTTGGTCAGTCCGACCCGGGAGGGAGTAAAAAAAGAGGTGGCACGCCTTGCGGAGCTGTCCTCGGTAAAGAACCTGCGCTATCGCCATGAAGAGATCCACAAGGAACGCTATGGGCGATGCGTGCTTGATTTGGATGTCGAGCACGCCGACCTATCGAACGACGAGTTGCTCATGAAGGCCTACCGCGGCGATGTGCCTGACGCATTGCTGGCAAGGATGGCAAACTTCGGCCGGTATCTCCTTATTGGGTCGGCAACCAAGGGAACGCTTCCGCCAAACCTGCAGGGGATTTGGAACGGGAATCACCAACCGCCATGGTGGTGTGTGTTTTTCTTCAACGAGAATCTCCAGCAGGCCCTCTGGCCCGCTCTTCCAGGCGGTCTTCCCGAGTGTGTTGAAGGCCTCTTCGGCTTGCTTGAGGAGCGCATGGACGATTTCCGCACGAATGCGAAAAACATGTTCGGATGCCGTGGCATCCTGCCTCCGCTCTACATGTCGCCCGACTGCGGATTGAAAAAAAATCCACAGGCCCACGTGCAATACTGGACGGGAAGTGGTGCTTGGTTGGCGCAGATCTACCAAGATTACTGGCTCCACACTGGCGACCGTGACTTTTTGGAGAAGCGCGCGATTCCCTTCTTCCGCGAAGTTGCCGCGTTCTATGAGGACTTCCTGGTCGAGGGAGCGGATGGATTGCTTCACAATTACCCCGCCAACTCGCCGGAAAACAACCCGCTCGGCCATGTTGATCGGCATGGCGATCCCGCCCGTGTGTGTGTGGATGCCACCATGGACATCTCATTGGTTCGCGAGGTGTTTGGAAATCTCATCAAGGCAACCAGGCTTGTCGATGGCGAGGGGTCCGAGGATATCCCACGTTGGGAGGCGCTTCTTGGGAAACTGCCCCAATACCGCATCAATGAAGACGGAGCGATTGCCGAGTGGATCGATGACCGCCAGCAGGACAACTACCATCACAGACACTTATCCCACATTTACGCCCTCTTCCCCGGCTTGGAGATCACCCCTGAGAGCAGTGAGCTTTTCGAAGCTTGTCGAGTTGCGGTGGAAAAGCGGCTTGTTGTTGGGCTTGTCGACCAAACAGGGTGGTCCCTCGCGCACATGGCGCACATTTATTCCCGTCTCGGAAAACCGGGACGAGCATTGCAATCCCTGCAATTGCTCTGCCGGTCGGTGGTGGGAACGAACCTCTTTACCGCCCACAACGATCTTCGAGACATGGGTATCACCATGGACTATCGCAAGGGGCCCAGGCCACTCGTTCAGACCGAGGCCAACAACGGTGTAACCTCGGCGGTTTATGAAATGCTCGCCTTGTCGACCGCTGAGACATTGCGCCTGCTCCCTGCCCTGCCATGGAATTGGAGCCGAGGGCGCATTCAAGGCATGCGCCTTCGTGGAGGGGGCATGCTTGACTTGGAGTGGGACCGCACCGCCGGTTGGTGGCGCGCATCATTCACAGGCCGCGAGCGGCGGGTTTATTTGGGCAACAGGCGGGGGAAAAGTATCCCGCTTGAGAATGATAAGAATAGGGCTCCCGATGCGCCGCACGTTTTTAAAGGCACATTCTGCTCAACGGGAATCGTCTTGCCTGCGGATGCGACTTTCGCGCTTGGAATCTGATTGCAGACAGACGATTCTCAAAGCTTTCATCCCTAACCCCACCCGCCCGACATGCAATACTCCCTCGCCTGGATCGACTATGCCGCCATCATTCTTGTGGTTCTTTTCACAATTGGTGTCGCTGTTTACTTCACAAAAGCTGGGGGCAAGGACATGGAGTCATTCTTCGTCTCCGGACGATCGCTGCCATGGTATGTGGCCGGGGCCTCCCTCACAGCAACCAGTTTTGCGGCCGACACGCCGCTGTGGGTGACCAGCCTCGTGCGTGAGCATGGAATCCACTTTGTGTGGCAGTTCTGGGCCCCCTTCATTGGCGCGATTCTCACAGTGGTCTATTTCGGGCGTCGCTGGAGACGCTTGGCATTGCTCACCGATGTCGAATTTGTCGAAGCCCGCTACGGCGGAAAGGTGGCAAAACTCCTGCGCGGCTGGGGGGGCGCCTTTGGGGCGTTGATCATTTGCCCGCTGATCTGTGGATGGGTGATCAAAGCCATGGAGACTATCTCCCGGGAGGCGCTGGGATTGTCCGAGGACCAGCGGATCTATGTGACGATCGGGGTTGTGGCAGTGGCGATTATCGTGTCCGCCTTCGGGGGGCTCTCTGGGGTGGTGTATTCGGATTTTTTCCAATTGATCCTTGCGACGCTTGGAACCCTGCTTCTAGCCATCCTTTCCGTGGCGGCAGTCGGTGGCCTCGACGTGATGGTGGAGAAGCTTCGCGCAATCCCTGACTGGTCGGGAAACAATCTGGCGATGATCCCGGAGGTTGGTGATGGCCCTGGTCAACTCCCCGTATGGGATATCATTTCCTACATTTTGATCGGCCTCGGCATCGCTGTGGGAGGCGGTTACAACGCCCAGCGTCTTCTTGCGTGCAAGGACTCCGGCAACGCCAGCGGGGCGCAGCTCCTCCACTCCATTTTTTACTACGCCCTGATGCCATGGCCATGGATTGTCGTCGCGCTGTGCTCGATGCTATTGATCCCTCATCTTCCCGATGCGGATCAGGGAGCCGCCTATCCCCGCATGCTCATGATGATCCTGCCAGTGGGACTTCGCGGGTTGCTGATCGCTGCGCTTTTGGCGGCGTTTATTTCGACCATTACCACGCTGTTCAATTGGGGATCCTCGTATCTGATGAACGACATCTTCCGACGATTCATCAAGGAGGACTGCTCGGAACACACCTACGTGGTGATCGGACGCTTTGCCACAGTCCTCATCGCAGTGGCCGGAGCGACCATTTCTCTCATGGCCGACTCGATCCTCGAGTTGCTGGCGCTCAACTACGTGCTCGGGGCAGGCACCTACCTGTTGGCGTTTGCGCCATGGTTGTGGTGGCGAATGAACCGCTATGGTGCCTTCGCAGCCTTTGTGACCAGTTGGGTCGTGGCAATTGGGATGCTTGTCTTCAAGGTCTTCGATGCCCCGCTTGGCTACCTGCTGGGCTTGGAAGAAGGGGTTATCTTTTCTTCCGAGCTCCGCCTCACCGGAGCACGCATGCTTTTTGCGATTATTCTCGTGACCTTCTCGGCGGTGGCGGTTTCCCTGCTGACCCCGCCTGAACCCATGGAGAATCTCAAAAAATTCCTCCTGCGGGCACGCCCATTCTCCTTCGGGTGGGGCCCTGTGATTCGGGAGCTCGGCGAACCCTACGATGCTGTCGAGGATTTCGGCCGCACTATGCTTTCATGGCTGATCGGCATGGCGATGGTCCTTTCCCTGCTCTACGGAGTCGGCCAATTCCTGATCGGTTCTGGAGCCCTCGGCATTGGCTGCCTCGCATTCTCCGCACTCATGCTCTGGTGGACCCTCCGCCGCCTCAAGCACGACAATGACCGTGAACTTGAGGTTTATGGGCACCGCCCATAAATCTATGCTGGTCAGAGATTGCATCTGTTCCAGTCTCGAATTAGTATAATCCCATGGCACCCCCTGCTCAGCGCTTAACCACTCAACCCATCCCCTCACGGGTCCAAAGACAAGGGTTCACGCTGATTGAACTGCTAGTTGTAATCACAGTTATAGGGATCCTCGCCGCCATCACTTTGAACATTGCTGGGGGAGTGAATCAAAAAGCGGCCATGGATAAGGCCCGTGCCGAAATCGCGGCGATTTCCAATGCGTTGGAGCAATTTAAGAGTGTGCGTGATTACTATCCAAACAATGCCACGACCAATGCGGCCCCGTTGATCATGACAAATTCAACAAATAGCATTCAGCCCTTCTATCAAGCGACCAAGTATCTGACGAATGGCTTCGGGCATCTGATGGATCCTTACGGCAATGCCTATCTATACATAGACTCCGGAACAAACAGACACAACCCGGCCTCCTTCGATGTTTTCAGCATAGGCAAAGATGGTGACGCTTATACCGCTGACGACATCGGGAACTGGTAGAAATGAAAAATAGGAAGCGAGTTTTCAGTTTTCAGGGTTCAG
>ERZ889217.372-NODE-372-length-28344-cov-30.047545_pt1 | contig 28344 bp, 25 predicted proteins | sample MGYA00521098_ERZ889217 | MGnify/ENA primary metagenome ERZ889217 (study PRJEB32303, sample SAMEA104408613) | aquatic metagenome | biome: Brackish water; feature: Pelagic; material: water | place: Baltic Sea | collected 2014-06-10T22:04:00 | depth 2,362 m ... | reverse complement strand
TCTCATCGCGGGTCATGGGCCCGGTGGTGTCCTGGGAGCCCACGGTGGTCATCAGCGGCTCGCAGCTGCTGCCGGGGCGCACGCCCGCCAGGCCGCAGGCCTTGCCCACCATCTTCTGGGCCAGGGTGAAGCCCTTGCCGGTGTCGGCCGGGGCCACTGGGCGGATGAACAGCTCGCTGGCGGCCAGCCCCAGCTGGGCGCGCAACTTATCGGTGAGCGAGCGGCCAATCAGTAGGGGGATGCGGCCGCCGGCGCGTACCTCATCGGTGATCGTGCTGGGCTTGAGCTCGAAGCGGGCCACGATCTCGCCGGCATTCGCTTCGCCGCTGGCCCGCTCGATCGTGCCGGCGTAGGGGCGGATCGTGATCACATCGCCGGAGTTGAGCGCCGTTACGTCGCACTCGATCGGCAGGGCGCCGGAATCCTCGGCGGTGTTGAAGAAGATCGGCGCGATCTTGCCGCCCAGGATCACACCGCCGCCGCGCTTGTTGGGCACGTGGGGGATGTCGCTGCCGGTGTGCCAGAGCACCGAGTTGATGGCGGATTTGCGCGAGCTGCCCGTGCCCACCACATCGCCCACGTAGGCCACCGGGTGGCCCTTGGTTTTGAGCTGGCTGATCAGCTCCAGGCCGCCGGGCATGCGGGTTTCCAGCATCGCCATGGCGTGCAGGGGGATGTCGGGCCGGGTGGTGGCGTGGGTGGCGGGGGAGAGGTCGTCGGTGTTGGTTTCGCCCTCCACCTTGAACACGGTGACGGTGATCTCGGCGGGTAGCTCCGGTTTGGCGGTGAACCATTCAGCGGCGGCCCAGCTGTCCACCACCTGTTTGGCGTAGGCGTTGGTTTCGGCCAGCTCCAGCACGTCGTGGAAGGCGTCGTAAACCAGCAAGGTGCGGCTCAGGCCCGTGGCGGCGGCGCTGGCGATCGCCGGATCCCCATGGGAAAGCAGGGCGATCAGGGCGCTGACGTTGTAGCCGCCAATCATGGTGGCGAGCAGGCGCACCGCCTCCAAGGGGTTCACCAGGGGGCTGGTGGTAGCGCCCTGGGCCACGGCGCTGAGCCAGGTGGCCTTCACATAGGCGGCCTCATCCACTCCCGGCGGGATCCGCTCGCTGAGCAAGTGCAGCAGCACGCCTTCCTCGCCGGCGGGCGGCGCCTGCAGCAGCTCGGTGAGGGCCTGGGCCTGCTCCGCCGTGAGCGATAGCGGCGGCACACCCTGGGCTTCCCGTTCCAGGGCCGCCAGGCGATAGGCGCTGAGCATGCCGGAGGCCTCCATCGGAAGGGATTCACAGATCCTTCCATTCTTCTTGGCCGCGGGGCCGGCGTTTGGTGGCGGTCGTTGCCAAAGGTCGGCTCAAACCCGACCCATTTCGTAGGCTGGCTTGATTCCCCTAGCTGTTGCAGCGCCCGCCTCCGGCCATGATCCCCACCTCCGATTTGCACGTGGTGGAAACCCGGCCGTTGGTTCCCCCCGCCCTGCTGCACCGGGACCTGCCCTTAAGCGAGCGCTCCGTGGCCACGGTGCAGGGGGCCCGCGAGCGCATCAAGGCGATCCTGCGCGGCGACGACCCGCGGCTGCTGGTGATCGTCGGCCCCTGCTCGGTCCATGACGTGGCCGCCGCCAAGGAGTACGCCAGCGCCATCGCCGCCGAGCACGCCCTCCACAAGGACCAGCTCGAAGTGGTGATGCGGGTGTATTTCGAGAAGCCGCGCACCACCGTGGGCTGGAAGGGGCTGATTAACGATCCCCACCTCAACGGCAGCTACGACATCAACACCGGCCTGCGCCTGGCCCGGGAACTGCTGCTGCACCTGGCCGAACTGGGCCTGCCGGCGGCCACCGAACTGCTCGATCCGGTGGTGCCCCAATACATCGCCGACCTGATCAGCTGGACGGCGATCGGCGCCCGCACCACCGAAAGCCAAACCCACCGGGAAATGGCATCGGGCCTCTCGATGCCGATTGGCTTCAAGAACGGCACCGATGGCAGTGCGATCACGGCGATTAACGCCATGGAGGCCGCCGCCCGGCCCCACCATTTCCTTGGCATCAACCACGAAGGCCACGCCGCCATCGTGACCACCACGGGCAACCCCGATGGCCACCTGGTGCTGCGCGGCGGCAAGAGCGGCACCAATTACCACGCCGAAGCGGTGCAGGAAGCAGCAGCAGCCCTGGCCAAGGCCGACCTACCGCCCCGGCTGATGGTGGATTGCAGCCACGGCAATTCCAACAAGGACTACCGCCGCCAAAGCGACGTGGCCGCCCAGGTAGGCGAGCAATTGGTGGCCGGCACCCGGCAGATCATGGGCGTGATGATCGAAAGCCACCTGGTGGCCGGCAACCAAAAGATCCCCACCGACCTCTCCCAGCTCACCTACGGCCAGAGCATCACCGACGCCTGCATCGACCTGGATTCCACCCGGTTGGTGCTAGCCGGCCTGGCAGAAGCAGTGGCCCTAGCCCAACGGGGTCTGGTCAAGGCCTGAGCAGGCTCCAGAGCAGGCCCACCACCAGGGGCACGCTCAGGTTATCGAGGCCATAGGCGCTGAGCTGCTCCAGGCCAACGGCCACCGCCGTGATCAGCAAGATGGCCGCCGCCGCCTGGGGCGGACCGGCCGCCGCCCACTCCGCCAAGCCCGAAACGGCGCCTGCAGGCCCCTGCCGGATCCAGAGCAGGCCCAACACAGCGGCACTGGCGATCGCCATTGCACCGGTGCCCACCAGCGATTTGCGCTGGCCAAACAGGCTCCAGCTGGGGGATCGCACCAGGGGCCCCAGCAGGCCGGCCAGGCCATCGCCAAAGGCCATCACCAGCACCCCGGCGGCCACGGCCGCGGGCTGGGCGGGCCAAAACAGGGCCAACAGCAGGGTGATCGAGGCGCCGTAGGCGACCGTGCCATAGCTGGGCCGGCCCACGTCCTCCACCGCTGGCAGCAGGCGGAAGCGATGGTTCAGGGCCGTGAGCAGGGTCACGGCCGCCGCCGCCGGCAAGGCAATCCCGCGTTCGATCTGTAGGGCCCAGGCGAGCAACACCACTGGGCCAGTCCCGATGTGAACCAGTTTGCGGCTCCACTCCCGCTGCTCGGGCCAACGGCGGCGCACCAGCAAGGCCAGGGCCAGCAGCCCAGCCAGATAGAGGCCCACCACGGCAATCGCGAGGCTCTGGCCCTGGGGGCCGGATCCAGCCGCCCTAACCAGCTCAGAAATTGCCAACCATCTGCGCTTCAGCCAGCGTTGATCATGCCGCCCGCTCGAAGTTCGTCATCATCCGCAGCTTCAAGATCGCCTTGGCTTCCAACTGGCGCACCCGTTCGCGGGAGACATTGATCTGACGGCCAATTTCGGCCAGGGTGAGGGGCTCACTGCCCTCGAGCCCGAATCGCATCTTGATAATTTTTTGTTCCCGTTCGTTGAGCTGGGACAGCCAGTTGCCGAGGTGTTCCTTTTGGAGCGTGCGGTCCATCGAATCCATCGTTTCACCGCTGGCCGGATCGGCGATCAGTTCGCCGAGGGTGCTGCGGTCCTCTTCGCCGCGGGCATGGGCATCGAGGGAGGCACAGGGGGCGCTCTGGGACAGCAGATCGTCCAGCTCCTGGGGCGGCATGCCCATGGCGTGGGCCAGTTCCAACCGGTAGGGCTGGCGGCCGAGGCGATGGGACAGCTCCCGGCTGATGCGCCGCATCTTCGAGAGCTTTTCGCTCACATGGATCGGCAGGCGGATCGTGCGGGCGCTGTTGTCGATGGCCCGGGTCATGCCCTGGCGAATCCACCAATAGGCATAGGTGGAAAATTTGTATCCCATGGCGGGATCGAATTTATCGACGGCCCGCTCCAGGCCGATCGCCCCTTCCTGCACCAGGTCGAGCAGCTCCAGGCCCTGGTTCTGATACTTCTTGGCGACGCTCACCACCAGCCGCAAATTGGCGGCCATCATGCGATCCCGGGCCCGGGTGCCCATGCGGATTTGATGGCGCTGGCGGGGGGTGATCTGGTCGGCCGGCAATTCCCGCAACCGCTTCATCGCCTGCACGTGGTGGGCGAGTTCAATTTCTTCGGCGGGGGTGAGCAGGGGAACCCGGCCGATTGTGCTCAAATACCAGCCGACTGAATCAGCCCCAAGTCGTCCACCTTGGCGACTGGCTGCAGCCTTGGCCTGGACAGGTTTGCGGGCTGGCACCGGTCCGCGAGGTGCCGATTCATTTGGGGCTGAATTCCCCAGTTCCCCATGGGATATCCCTGGGGGGGCGGCAGACCCAGCGGAATGCTGAGGTGTCCCCATGACCCTCTGCCTCCTAATTTGATTTTGCCGGAATATAGCACTAAGGCGCTATTCGCAAGGGTGTCAAATCGGCAGGGTTTCCCGGTTCAGGCCTGCTTTTTGCGGATTTGCCCATCTGGCATCGATCGCCAATGGCAAATCTGGCCATCTTGCCCGGCCCACGGGCTGATCGAGGTCAGGACTCCGGCACCGAAAAACTGCGCCATCCCTGCATCAACTCATTTTGAATCGCATGCATCTCAGAGTCGGACTGACGCTGGCTGAACTGGCCATCAGGGGCCATATCCCAAGCGCTGCAGTTGTCCGCCAGGTAGGCATTGAGGAGGTTTTGTAGTTGTTGCCGCAGAATTGGGTCCTCGATTGGGGTAACGGCTTCGACCCGTCGATCGAGGTTGCGGGGCATCCAGTCGGCGCTGCCGAGATACAGCTCGTCATCGCCGCCGTTGGTAAACCAGAACACCCTTGAATGTTCGAGAAAGCGGCCAATCACGCTGGACACCCGAATGTTGTCGCTGATCCCCGCCAAGCCCGGCCGCAGGCTGCACATGCCCCGCACCAGCAGGTCGATCGACACGCCGGCCTGGGAGGCGGCATAGAGCCGCTCGATGATGCGGGGATCCACCAAGGAATTCATCTTGGCCTTGATCTGGGCCGGCCGGCCGGCCTGGGCATGGGCCGTTTCCCGTTCGATCAGGGCCTCCATGCCGTTGCGCAGGGTTACCGGGGCCACCAGCAGCTTGCGGAAGCTCTGCTGTTTCGAGAAGCCGGTGAGGTAGTTGAACAGCTCGGCCAGGTCCTGGCCCAGTTCCGGCCTGGCGGTGAGTAGGCCCAGGTCGGTGTAGAGGTTGGAGGTTTTTGAGTTGTAGTTGCCCGTGCCGATATGGGCGTAGCTGCGCAGCCGGTCCTTTTCCTTGCGCACCACCAGGGTCACCTTGGTGTGGGTCTTGAGGCCCAGCACCCCGTACACCACATGGACGCCTGAGCGCTCCAACTGGCGGGCCCACTGGATGTTGTTGTCTTCGTCGAAGCGGGCCTTGAGCTCCACCAGGGTCATCACCTGCTTGCCGTTTTCGGCAGCCCGGATCAGGGCGGCGATGATCGGCGAGTTCTTGGAGGTGCGATAGAGGGTCATCTTGATCGCCAGCACCGAGGGGTCATCGGCGGCCTGGTTAATGAACTCCTCCACCGAGGTGGAGAACAAATCAAAGGGATGGCACAGCAACACATCGCCGCGGCGCAGCACCGAGAAAATGCTTCGAAATTCCTCCGGCTTGATCGAGCCATCGTCGAGTTGGCTCTTCTGGGCCCGGGCCAGGGCCGGGGCCGTGCGGCCCATGAAGGGCCTGTCCTTGAGCTGGGGCAGGGGCACCGCCTGCAGGCTCATCAGGTCATCGAGGCCGAGGGGACCATTGATTCGATAGAGGTCCTGGGGCTCCACCGCCGTGCCTTCAATCAGCAGGTCCACCACCTCCTGGGGCATCTCATTGGCCACCTCCAGGCGCACCACCTCGCCACCGAGGCGGCGTTTGCGCAGGCCCTCCTGCAGGGCCAGCATCAGGTCGTCGGCTTCAAGATCCCGCAGTTCCAGGTCGGCGTCGCGGGTAACGCGGAAGAAGTAGTGGCCTTCCACCACCATGCCCGGGAACAGGCGCTGCAGGTTGAAGGACACCACCTGCTCCAGGGGCACGGCGGTGAACACCGGCGCTGGACGGCGTTCGCAGAGGTCGGTGGGAATCTGCACAAACCGGGGCAGGTTCTTCTGGGGCACCTTGATCCGGGCAAACTGAAGATGGCCCGTGTCGGGATCGCGGATCAGGGCGGCGATGTTGAGGCTGAGGTTGCTAATGAAGGGAAAGGGATGGGCCGGATCCACCGCCAGGGGCGTTAGGACCGGAAAGATCGCTTCATTGAAATAGGTATTAACCCAATCCTTCTGATTGCCGTTCAACCGTTCGTAGTCGAGCAGTTGCACACCATGGTCAAATAGTTGGTGCTTGAGATAGAGGCGGTAATGGGCCTGCTGCTGGTCCAGCAAGGGTTGCAGCGCCGCCTGGATGTGGTCGAGTTGCTCCTGGGGCGTTAGGCCGTCATCGCTGAGGGTGGTGATGCCGTGCTCCACCTGGGACTTCAGCGAAGCCACCCTCACCATGAAGAACTCATCGAGGTTGTTGCTGAAAATGGCGCTGAACTTGGCCTGCTCCAGCAGGGGCGTGTGTTCATCCAGGGCCAGGGCCAGCACCCGCTGGTTGAAGGCGAGCCAAGCAAGCTCCCGATTGATATAGAGCTCGGGGGGCAGAACGGGGTGGCTCATTGTTGTTCAGCCTTGGTTGGGGGGGATAGGAAAAGGATGGGCTCGCTGAATGATGTCGGCTGGTTCAATAGGCGCCTGACTGATCAGAATTAGGCTGATTGGTCCAGCCATTAATGAAAGCACTCCTATTTAGGTGGTTCTGTGTTCGCCTGTCTTGACACCGGGCAAGCCGCCGGCCACCAGGATCGCCACACCAATTAGCAGCAGGACCCCTAGCCAGAAGGGACTGCGTTGGCCAACGAGTTCGTAGGCCGCACCGGCGAGGGGTGGCCCCAGGAAGCTGCCCAGGCTTTGCAGTCCCTGCAGGCTACCGAGGGCTGCCCCCTGGCCATAGGAATCGAGCCGCCGCGACACCAGGCTGCGCAGGCAGGGGGTGACCAGGCCGGTGCCGAGGGCCAACACGGCCACGGCGCTGAACACCACCGGTTGGGCGTTGGTTCGGCTGGCCAGGGGAATCAAGCTGCAGCCAACAATCACGAAGCCCAGGCCCGCCAGGGTGAGGCGCCATTCGCCGAAGCGCTTCACCAGCGGGCCAATCAGCCCCCCCTGCACCACCGTGGCCACCACCCCCACGATCAGGAAGGCCGTGGCGGCCAGGCCGGGCCCCCAACCGAAGCTCTGCTTGAAATAGAGCACCAGCACGGCGGTGAAGCCGTTGAAGGCCAGAAAGAAAAGGAAAAAGGCCAAGCAAAGCCGCCGCACTTCCGGGTTGGTGAACACCCGATGCAGCTGGCTGAAGGGATTGAGCTCGCGCTTGCGCGGCAGGGCCCGCCGGGCCGCCACCGGGTGGGTTTCCGGCAAGAAGCCGATCACCAGGGCCAGGTTCACCACCGCAAAGCCCATGGCCGCCCAGACCGGCAGGGTGACGCCATAGCGGGCGAGCAAGCCGCCAAAGGCGGGACCGAGAATGAAGCCCAGGCCAAAGGCCACGCCGAGCAGACCAAAGGCCTTAGCCCGGTTCTCCGGGGTAGAGATATCGGCCAACACGGCGCCGGCCGTGGCGGCGGTGCCCCCGCTGGCCCCATCGAGCAGCCGGGCGGCGAAGAGCAAGGCCAGGGGAATCGAGGTGCCGGCGGCCCAGGGAATCGCCGCCCAGTTGAGGCTGATCGTGATCGCAAAGAGGCCCAGCCCCAGCACCGAACCGGCCACGCAGACCGTGATCACCGGCTTGCGCCCATAGCGATCACTGAGGGCACCGATCAGGGGGGTGACCGTGAACTGGGCCACGGCATAACTGCCCGCCAATAGCCCCAAGGTGCGCGCATCCTGGGTGAAGCTCGCCAGCAGGAAGGGCAGCAAGGGGAACACGATGCTCTCCCCCAACCGGTCGTTGAGCAGGGTGAGGAAGGCGCAGAAGATCGTCGATGGGCGGATCGAACGCAAGCAGGCAGGCCCAAGGTGGCTTCAGGCTCCCATGGGAGCGGGCGCTGCTGGGGCTGGAATTAGGGATGATGGGGACCAAGCATCAGTGGTTTGCCATGGCCCCGGCCTCAAACGGGCTGGATCGCCTGGCCCAACGCCCCCTGGCGGCCCCGGTGCAAGGCCGGCTGCAGCGGCGCCTGCGGCGCTGCCCCCTGGTGCTGGTGGTGCATGGCCGTAGCGGCGGCCTGATCCCTGAGGAGCTGCAGGATTGGGCCCGGGAGCTGGAACAGCGGCGCGGCGCCCCCGTGCTCCTGCAAGCCCTCAGCAGCAGCGCCCCCGACCCTGGCCCAGGCTTCTGGGCGGGAGCCCAGCGGGCTGGATCAGTGGGCCTGGTGCCCTTACTGCTCCTCCCTGGGGGCCACGTGCGTAAGGACCTGCCGGCGATCGCCCGCGCCTGGCGCAGCCGCCTGGACCCGGGCCTGGCCATCGCCCTGCAGCGCTATCCCTTCCTGGGGGCCTGGCCGGCCTGGCAGCACCTGCTGGCTGGGCAATTGGCGGATCGCCAGGGGTTTGGGGCCATCCACTGGCTTCACCACCCCCTGGAGGGCCCCCTGGCCCAGCGCTATCTGGCCCACCTGGGCGCCGTGCTGGGCAGTACTGGACTGGCCACTCCATACACTGCACAGCTGGCGGATCTGGTTTGGCCTGGGGATCGCCCCGACGCGGGGACCGTCGCCGTGCTGCCCCTGACCCTGGCCAGCAACCGGCTCACCGACACGCTTGAAGCCGGCCAACGACTGGCTCTCCCCCCAGGCCAAGCCCGCCCCCCCCAGCCCCTTCCTCCCCTGTTGCAGCAGCCCGCCATCCGCCAATTCCTGCTCACGGCGCTTGAGGCCTTGCCATGAGCACCAATGCGCGCGGCCCTAACGACAGCGGTCCCGAACCCCTAGGCCAAGCTGTCAGCGGGCCCGATGGCTTAGGCCACGCCTTACCGGGCACGGTGTACCTCGTGGGGGCCGGTCCAGGCGATCCCGACCTACTCACCCTTAAGGCCCATCGGCTGCTCAGCAGCTGCGATGCCCTTGTCTACGACTCCCTGGTGCCCCGGGCCCTGCTCGACCTGGTGCCGGAGGGCTGCGAGTGCCATTTCGTCGGCAAGCGCCGCGGCCACCATTCCGTGCCCCAACGCACCACCAATGCGGTGCTGGTGGAGCTGGCCCAACGCCACCGCTGCATCGTGCGACTCAAGGGAGGCGACCCCTTCCTGTTCGGCCGCGGCGGCGAGGAGGCGGCGCACCTGGTCAAACAGGGGGTTGCTGTGCAGGTGGTGCCTGGGGTGACGGCGGGCATCGCCGCCCCGGCCTACGCGGGCATCCCCGTGACGCACCGGCGGGCCGGCTCGAGCGTCACTTTTGTGACCGGCCATGAGGAGATCGATAAGGGTCGCCCTGGCGTCGACTGGCGCGGCCTGGCCCGCAGCAGCGATGGGCTCGTGATCTACATGGGCCTGCACAACCTGCCCCAAATCTGCGCAGAACTAATGGCTGGCGGTTTAACCGGCAGCACCCCGGCGGCGGTGGTGCAGCAGGGCACCGTGACGGGCCAACGCCAATTGATCACCACCCTCGCCGACCTGGCTGAGCGGGTCGAGGCCGAAGGCTTCGGCTCCCCTGCCATCGTGGTGATCGGTGCCGTGGTGGCGGAGCGGATTCCCCAGTGCGCCCCGGAACCGGCCCTGGTGGAGATGCCAATTCCCTTTTAAAGCAACAGCCCTACTCGAGCCGCAACACCCCCTGGGTGCGCTCCCGGCGCTGGCGGTCCTGGGCGCGGTAGGCCTCCAGGCAGCCGTCCCGGGGGGACAGCACGCAACTCACGTAGTTGGAGGCATCAATTAGGGCGGCGCGGATCGCCTTGGCCGCAGGCGTGCGCTGGGACTGGCTGTTGTTCGAGCCAAATTGCAGGGTGCCGGCGGCGGCAGTGAGGGCCTGACCGGTGGTGCCCATATTGGGAGCGAGCCAGAGGGCGAGGCCGGCGGCTGGCGCCAGGCTGCCGCCATTGGCGCGGGCTTCAGCCGTGTTGGTGGCCCGCCCTTCGACGGTGCGGGAGCCGACGATCTCACCGCTGCTGCTATCCACAATGCGGATATCGAGGGCGACGTAATCCCTGGTTTCCAGCTGCTGCTTAGCGGTGCCAAAACCGAGCAGGCCGAAGTTGCTGCCCGACTGTTTGTTCTCCACGTTGTTGTCGTAGGCCGTGAGGGTGCCCAGCACGATGTAGCGGGCGCCGGTCATCTGGCCCTTTTTGGCAGCATTGCCCCCCTTTTTGACGATGCCCAGTTCGGCCAGCTCCTGCTCCGACAACACCTGCTTGAGGTTGCTGCGCTCCACCACCTGGATGTCACCGGTGGCCGCCAGTTCATTGGCCAAAGCGGCGGCCAGGTCCTGGGCCACCGATCCCTGCCACCACCAGGTGGGCTGGGTCACGGTGTTCTTGAACTCCGGCACCGACACGGTGGGCTTGGCCCAGGGACGTGCCGGGCGGGGCTGCTGATAGGGCTGCTGGGGTAGGGGCTGGGGATACTGCTGGGCGCCCGCGGGCAGGCCGGCGGTCCCGACAAGCAAGCAGGCGAACAGGCAGACACTGCGGCGGTTTGGGGTCATTGCGGCCGGATCAAAGGGACGATCGATCAACCCATGCTCGCCTGGACCTGGGGCCAGACTTGGAGGCGCCAGTCGGGTATCCGTCCCCGATCCTGGCCCCATCAGGGGTTTGGTAGCCGTTCGAACGCCAGATCCTGCTGACACTTGGGTTGATTGGGTCAACTTTTTCGTCCACCTCCGGTGGCAACCGCCATGGTCACCACCCTGCTGGAGGTCAACCAGGCTGGCCAATCGCCAGCGGCACCGCGGCCGGCGCCGATGTTTGAGCTGATCCCCTACGAGAAGTTCCGCGATACCCCCGCGGTGCGCTTTTACGACATCACCGTGCCCACCTCCAATGCCCGCGACCTGGTGGTGCATAGCGGCCCGGCGATCAGCCCCCCCGATGACAGCGGCACAGGCGCCTGGCAGTTTTATCTCCATCCCCACCAGGAGGACAACCTGCTGGCCCTCGATGGCGGCCGCACCTTCTTCCTAGTGAACCTGGGCTGGAACTACCCCTTCCACATCGTGCGGCTGGAAAGCGGCGGCGACATCCTGCGCATTCCGCCGGGCACCTTCCACCGCTCCGTGTCCGATCCCCAGGGCTCGGTGGTGCTCAACCAGGCCGTGCGCGGCCAGGGCGCCAGCGTGCTGCGCGAATTCCGCGTCTACAACAGCGGCCGCATTCCGCGCCTGTTCGCCACTACCTCGCGCACCGCTCCCCTGCCCAAACTGCACGGTGTCAGCTGGTAATCGCAGCCAGCCATTGCGGTCGAGCCATCAGGGCAACCGCAGGTCCACGGTCACGGCCTCGGCGCTGGCTCCGCGCCAGGGGGCAACCGCTGGTTCAAACGCAACTTCACCACCGGTGGGACCTTGGGGGAGGAAGCCGCCGTCTTCGCTGAGCAGGGTCCAGCGCTGCAGGGTTGGGCTGCTGGTTGGGGAGCCGCCGCCCGGGCCTGAACCTGCATCGGGGCGGGCCACCAGGGCCAGCTCCAGGGGCAGGTGGGGCGCAATCGTGGGGTGCAGACAGGGGTAGAGGCGCTCCAGCCGATAGCGCACGGCCACGGGCCGGGAGGCCTCGGCGGCGGGCAGGGCCAGGGGGCGTCCCTGGAGCACCAGGCCGTAGCGCTGGCGGAAGGCCGGCGAGGTGATCACCTCAAAGCGGCGCAGGGAGCTGTCGACAAAACGGCTGGTGCTGCCGCCTTCCACCGGGGTGTCGCACAGCAGGGGCCAGGGTTCGAGGCTGCGGCGGATCTCCAGCTCCGCCTCGCCCTGGCGCCAGTGCAGCAGCTGGGGGAAGCGCCACTGCCAGATCTGGCGGAACAGGCCGGGATCGAGGACCAGGCCATCGGCCGCCAGCAGGGCCAGCACCTGCTCGAGATCGGCCCAGAGCTCACCGGGCAGCAGGCAGCGATCATGCAGGGCCTCGCCCCAGGAGCCCATCTGGGCGGGCCGATGGGCGGGCTCCAGCAGGTGGGCGGCTAGGGCGCTCCAGAGCAGGGCGATCGCCGCGCTCCACTGGTGCTGGGGCAGGGTTTCCATGGCCCGAAACTCCAGCAGCCCCTGGCAGCCGGCGGCCCAGGCCGGGTTCCAGAACTTGTCGAGGCTGATTTCGCTGCGGTGAGTGTTGCCGCTCTTATCGGCATGGAGGTGGCGCAGGGTTTCGCTGATCGCCACCCGCTGGTCCCCCTCCGGCAGGCCGGCGAGCACCTGGTGGGCGAGCTGCAGGTCGAGCCAGGCGGCACTGCCCTCATCGGGCCGGGGCGCCTGGGAGGCGGGCCCCACCGAATTGCCACTGAATAGGTAGGCCAGGCTGGGGTGCTGCTGCCAGAACCGCAGCAGGCCCACCAGCCAGGCGGGCCGGCTGAAGAAGGGGTTCTGCTCCAGGCTGGGGCCACCCCAGAGCAGGTGGTTGCCGCCACCACTGCCCTCCTGGCTGAGGCCGGCACGATTGGGGCCAGCCAGGTTTAGGGCCTCCTGGCTTGGGCGCTCCGGGCTGGGGTCCTCGGGCTTGGGGAGCTCCGGGGCGGGCGGCCGCTGCTTCCAGGAGCGCAGGCCCACGGCCGCACCGCCTTCCTCCAACAGGCGCATCCAATCGGCATAGGCGTCCCAGCGGGGGCAGACGGGCAGATTCACCTCGAGCACACCCGGATCGGCGGTGAGGCCGAGCACCTGCCAGGCGCCAGCGATGTCCAGGGGCAGCACACCACTGAGGTCGGGCTGGCTCCAGGCGCCACTGGCGCTGGCGATCACACCCAGCAACTCCTCCAGGGGCTGGCGGGCCAAAGGTGGCAGGAACAGGCTCCACTCCTGGGGTCCCACCTCCAGGGTGAGCACCTGGCGCAACACCCCCTCGGGGAAGTGCTGCAGGGGCAGGCGCAGCCCCGCCGGACCGGGGGCACCGAGCAGTTCGCGCAGCTCCTTAGCCAGGGGCCAGGCCGCCGGCTGCCAGCCCAGCGGGCCAAACACGGTCTCATCAAGACCATCGTTGAAGCTCAGGGGGGCCGCCCAGACGCTGCGCTCGTCGTCGAGGGGATCGCGCAGTTCCAGGGGCTCCAGCTGGCAGCCGAGGCCGCGGCCAATCGCCGCCAAGAAGCCTGCTGCCGCCTTAGCCGGCAGCACGGGCCGGAGGGCCCCATCGCTCTGGGGCCAGGCCACCACCGGTTCCCCGCCCGGCCCCGTGAATAGGCGCAGGGCCCAGCGGGGATTGACCTCCCCGTCGTAGCGCTTGCCCGGGCAATACATCAGGGTGCTGCCGGGCCAGGCCCGCTGCTGCAGCTGGGCCGCCAGGGCCCGGGCGTAGCCCAGCTTGGTGGGGCCATCGGCCGCAAACGCCCATTCCGCCCCCTCCGGTTCGTTAGGCACATAGGTGGGTTCGCCCCCCAGGGTGAGCTGCACCCCGGCGGCGGCCAGGCGCTGCTCGATCAGCGCACTGACCTGGGCAGGGTCCATGGGGCTGCCGGGCTGGTTGGCTGGGGCGTCCAAAGCTGGAGGGGTCACTGGGGAACTCCAGAGGGGGCCTGGGGCAGCAGGGCCACTTCGGTGGGCGCCTCAGCCTCAGCCTCAGCCTCAGCTTCGGCCCCAGCCTCGGCCCCAGCCTCGGCCTCGGCCTCAAGCTCGGTGGGCGGCACCAGCACCTCGGCCTGGATGTCCCACTTGAGGATGCTCTTCACCCCGAGCGGACCGGAGAAGGTGCCCGTAATCGCGGCGGTGAGGTCGGATTGGGAGGAGGTGGCCAGGGGGATGTAGCGCTCATCCACCGCCCCCTTACCGCTGGCATCAAAGCCGCGCCAGCCAGCCCCCTGCAGGTACACCTCGGTCCAGGCGTGCAGGTCGTAGCGCTTCGGTTTGGGCTCCACCAGGTGATAGCCGCTCACAAACCGGGCCGGCAGGCCAACGCTGCGGCAGCACTCGATCATCAGCATGGCCAGGTCCCGGCAGGAGCCCACCCGCTCCTTGAGGGTGCGGCCGGCGGGCCAGGCGGGGCCCACATGGCGCTGGGTGTATTTGACCCGGTCCTGGATGATTTCAATTAATTGTTGAAGGAAGGTGAGGCTGCGCTGGTCGCTGCCCATCAGGGCTTCCTGGGCCAGGTCCACCGCCGCTGGGTCGTGCTGACCATTAGGCAGCCAGCCCTGCAGACAGGAGAGCAGGTCGGGATTGAGCCGGCCGATCGGCACCGGCAGGCGCGCCATGTCCCCATCGAGGCAGGCCTCGATCAGGGGCGGCTGCCAGGTTTCCACCTCTGAAGTGGCCTCGACCCGAAAGATCCGCGTTTCCTTGAGGAAGCGGGCCCGGGTGATCGTGTCGCCACCGGCGGCGAGCAGGTCGTAGAGCTGGCTGGGATCGGGGCTGATCATCAGGCTGTAATCCAGCAGCCGCTGAAAACCGTGGGGCCGCGGTCGCAGGCAGAAGCGGTGGGGCCCCAGCAGCACTGGATCGCTGTAGCGGTAGAAAAACGTGTGGGTTAGGCGGGCACGCATGCCGGATCGGCGCTCGACTCGGAGGGGGACGGGGTGGGCATCACAAAGTAACGGTCATGGATCAGCCCATGCAGCCGGTTGAGATCGCTCTGGAAATGGTCGATGGCCTCATGCAGCCCCTGGCCAATCAGGTCATCAATTCGCACAAAACTCCAGCTGGCGAGCATCAGACCGCTCAGGCATTCCAGGTCATCGGGCGGCCCGGGCACCGCACTGCTGCGGATCACGCCCAGGGCCTTGCTGATGCCTTCGAGGCAATAGCGCACCGACCGCGGGAAGATCGGATCGAGCAGCAGAAACGCGGCCACCGCCCGGGGGGTGATGCCCTGCTGCTGGGCCTGGCGGAACATCTGGTAAGCGCCGGCCGTGCGCAGCAGCGAGATCCACTGCAGCTCATCGAGCACGCCGCCCACCTCCTCGGGGCTGGGCAACAGCAGGAAATACTTCACATCGAGGATGCGGGTCGTCTTGTCGGCCCGCTCAATCAGGCGACCCAGGCGGCTGAATTGCCAGGAGAGATCGCGGCTCAGCGTCGCATCGGTGACGCCATAGAAGAGCTGGCAGGCGCGGCGGATTTCCCGCAGTTGCTCCTGGGGCTGCAGCTGCCAGAAGGCATCGCTCTCCTGCAGGGTCCAGTGCAAATCATTGATCTGCTCCCACATTTCCGTGGTGATCACCTCGCGGATCTGGCGAGCGTTCTCCCTAGCGATGGCGATGCAATTAACGATGCAGCTGGGATTTTTCGGTTCCCGTACCAAAAAACACACCACATCCTCAGGTGTGCCCTGGGGATAGAGGGTGTCGAACAGTTCGCGATCGCCGCAAGCATCGATCAGGGGCAGCCAGGGTTCGGCGCTGCCGGGCGGACAATCGAGGGCCATGGCCTCGCTCACCTCCACAAAGCGGGAGATGTTCTCGGCCCGTTCAACGTTGCGATTAATCCAGTAAAGCGAATCGGCGACGCGGCTCAACATGGGGAGTCCTCCACGATCCAGGTGTCCTTGCAGCCGCCGCCCTGGGAGGAGTTCACCACCAGGGAGCCCCGGCGCAGGGCCACCCGGGTGAGGCCCCCGGGGCTCACCCAGGCCCCCTTGCCGCGCAGCACGTAGGGCCGCAGGTCCACATGGCAGGGGTAGAGCTCCCCCTGGCTAAGGGAGGGCACGGTGGAGAGATCCAGGGTGGGTTGGGCGATGAAATTACGGGGATCGGCCTCAATCTTGGCGGCAAATTCGAGAATTTCAGCCTGCTCAGCGTGGGGGCCGATCAGCATGCCGTAGCCCCCCGCCTCCGCCACCGACTTCACCACCAGGTCCTTGAGGTGGGCGAGCACATAGGCGCGATCGTCGGCCCTGGAGCACAAATAGGTGGGCACATTTTCGATGATCGGCTCCTCCCCGAGGTAGTAGCGGATCATCTCGGGCACATAGGCGTAGATGAGCTTGTCATCGGCCACGCCGCTGCCCGGGGCGTTGGCAATCGCCACCCGCCCGGCCGCATAGGCCGCCATCAGGCCGCGCACCCCCAGCATCGAATCGCTGCGGAACACGGCCGGATCGAGGAAGTCGTCGTCGATGCGCCGATAAATCACATCCACCACTTCAAGGCCGGCGGTGCTGCGCATCCAGACCCGGTCGCCCTCGCAGACCAGATCGCGGCCTTCGACCAGCTGGATGCCCATCTGCTGGGCCAGGTAGCTGTGCTCGAAGTAGGCACTGTTGAACACTCCAGGCGTCAACAGCACCACCTTGGGCTGGTTGGTCCAGGGGGCCAGCTCCCGCAGGGTCTGGAGCAAATGGGAGGGATAGTCGTCGATCGGCTGCACGGTGCGGCCGGCGAACAGGCTCGGGAACATGCGCTTCATCACGCGCCGGTTCTCGAGGAAATAGGCCACCCCCGAGGGGCAACGCAGGTTGTCCTCCAGCACCCGCCAGGTGCCAACCCCATCGCGGATCAAATCCAGGCCGGAGATGTGACACCACTTGCCGAGGGGCGGCTTGAAGCCCTGCAGCTGGGGCCGCCAACCCTGGGAACTCTCCACATCCTCCCGGGGAATCACCCCGTCATTGAGGATGCGCTGGTCGCCGTAGACATCGGCCAAAAACAGGTCGATCGCTTCCAGGCGCTGGATCAGGCCCCGTTCCAGGGTTTGCCATTCGCCGGTGCGGATCAACCGGGGCAGGGGATCAAAGGGCAGGATCCGCTCGGTGCCCTTGTCGCCGGAATCGTTCAGCCGGAAGGTGGCCCCGAGGCGCTTGAGCAACAGGCCTGCGGCGGCATGGTTGCGGTTGAGCTCCTCGATGCCCAGGGTGCCCAGGGAGGAGATCAGGGGCTGGAGAGCCTCCCGGGGTTCGGCGCTACTACTGAAATATTCGTCGTAGCCCTTGCTGGGCTTATAGGCGGTGAACATGGCTGCCCCGGCGTGGCTCAGATCATGCTGAGCGCTTGGGCCGATCCCGGTCTTCGTTGCTACGGAACCCCAGGGCCCCTCTGCCCGGGCCCCAGGGACGCCGAGTCAGAGCAGGAAATAGCGCTGGGCCATGGGCAGCACCTCGGCCGGCTCACAGGTGAGCAGTTCGCCGTCGGCGAACACCTCGTAGGTCTGGGGATCCACCTCCACCTTGGGCAGGGCGCTGTTGTTGCGCATGGCGGCCTTACCAATGCCGCGGGTGTTCTGCACTGGCACACACAGGCGGCTCAGGCCGAGCCTGCGGGGCAGGTCGGCCTCGAGGGAGGCCTGGCTCACAAAGGTGAGGCAGCTGGGGGCCAGGGCCTTGCCAAAACTGGCGAACATCGGCCGGCCATGGACCGGCCCCGGGGTGGGGATTGAGGCATTGGCATCGCCCATCTGGGCCCAGGCGATCGAGCCGCCCTTGATCACCAGCTCCGGCTTAACACCAAAGAAGCCCGGTTTCCACAGCACCAGATCGGCCAACTTGCCCACCTCCACCGAGCCCACCTGGCTATCCACCCCATGGGCGATCGCCGGGTTGATCGTGACCTTGGCGATGTAGCGCTTCAGGCGGCTGTTGTCGTTGCGGCCGCCCCCAGGACCGGCGGCATCCTCGGGCAAAACGCCCCGTTGCACCTTCATCTTGTGGGCGGTCTGGAAGGTGCGAATGATCACCTCACCCACCCGGCCCATGGCCTGGGAATCGCTGGCGATGATGCTGAAGGCACCGATGTCGTGGAGGATGTCCTCGGCGGCAATTGTTTCGCGGCGGATGCGCGATTCGGCGAAGGCCACGTCCTCGGGAATGCGCGGATCGAGGTGGTGGCACACCATCAACATGTCGAGGTGCTCTTCCAACGTGTTGCGCGTATAGGGGCGCGTTGGGTTGGTGCTGCTGGGCAGCACATTGGACTCGCCGCAGATGCGAATGATGTCGGGGGCGTGGCCACCGCCGGCCCCTTCGGTGTGGAAGGTGTGGATCGTGCGGCCGGCGATGGCGCGGATCGTGTCCTCCACGAAGCCCGCCTCATTGAGGGTGTCGGAGTGGATGCACACCTGCACATCGAACTGATCGGCCACCGTGAGGCAGCAATCGATCGCCGCCGGGGTGGTGCCCCAGTCCTCGTGCAACTTAAGGCCGCAGGCCCCGGCGCGGATCTGTTCCTCCAGGGCGGCTGGGGTGCTGGCGTTGCCCTTGCCGAAGAAGCCCAGGTTCACCGGCAGCCCCTCGGCGGCCTGGAGCATGCGGGCCAGGTGGAAGGCCCCGGGGGTGCAGGTGGTGGCGTTGGTGCCGGTGGCCGGGCCCGTGCCGCCGCCCAGCAGGGTGGTAACGCCACTGGCTAGGGCCGTTTCAATCTGCTGGGGGCAGATGAAATGGATGTGGGTGTCGATGGCGCCGGCGGTGACGATGTGGCCCTCACCGGCAATCGCCTCGGTGCCCGGGCCCACGATGATGTCCACCCCATCGGTGATGTCGGGGTTGCCCGCCTTACCAATCGCGCAGATACGGCCATCGCACAGGCCGATGTCGGCCTTGACGATCCCCCACCAATCGAGGATCAGGGCGTTGGTGATCACCGTGTCCACGGCTCCATCGGCGCGGCTGGTCTGGGCCTGGCCCATGCCATCGCGGATCACCTTGCCGCCGCCAAACTTCACCTCATCGCCATAGCTGGTGAAGTCCTGCTCCACCTCCAGGATCAGCTCGGTGTCCGCCAAGCGCAGCCGGTCGCCGGTGGTGGGGCCGTAGGTCTCGGCGTAGGTGCGGCGGTCGATCCGATAGGGCATGGCCTGGTCTGCAGGGAAGGGAAAGGGGCCGAAAGGCGGGGACTGGGAACTGGCGGACCTAATCCAGGGGGCCGTTGATGCGGCCGTTGAAGCCGAACACCCGACGCGCCCCGGCATAGGGCACCAGGTTCACCTCGCGGCTGTCGCCCGGCTCAAAGCGGATCGCCGTGCCGGCGGGGATATCGAGCCGCAGGCCCCGGGCAGCCTCGCGATCAAACAGCAGGGCGGCGTTGGCCTCAAAGAAATGGAAATGGGAGCCCACCTGCACGGGCCGGTCGCCGCTGTTGGCCACGCTGAGGGTGGTGACCGGGCGACCGGCATTGAGTTCAAGCGTGCCGGGTTCGCTGAACAGTTCGCCGGGAATCAGGGGAGCCATGGCGGAAAAGGCTGGGGAGGGCTGGAGAGGGCTGGAGAGGGGAAAAGGCAGAAGGGGGGTCCGGCTCAGCGGATCGGGTCGTGCAGGGTGACGAGCTTGGTGCCATCGGGGAACACCGCCTCGATCTGCACCTCATGCACCAGCTCGGCGATGCCCTCCATCACCTGGTCGCGCCCCAGCCAGGTGGTGCCCTCGGCCATCAGCTCGGCCACGCTCTTGCCATCGCGGGCGCCCTCGATCACAAGGAAGCTCAACCAGGCCACCGCCTCGGGGTAATTGAGCTTCAGGCCCCGGTTGAGGCGCCGTTCCGTCAGCAGGGCCGCCGTAACGATCAGGAGCTTGTCCTTTTCCTGGGGGGTGAGGTGCATGCAAAGGGGGTGGCCAGGGGCACTGTGGCAGCGGCCGTGGCTGCAGCAGCGTTCATGAAGAACGGTTGTCGGAGCTTGCGGTGGGGGAGCTGGGGGCCTGGGGGCTCAGGAATCGGCCGCGAGCCAGGGGGTTTCCTGGAAGGGCCAGACCCGCGGCAGCTGGGGAGTTGGCAGCCCCCGCTGCTGGCGGATCCGCGCCCAGATGCGGGTAAACCAGTAGCGGGCCGCCTGGCTGGAGGGACCCCGGTAGCGGGCCAGCAGGCCCTGGTCGAGGGGGCCGCAGGCCATCTCACCCTCGAGGCCGGCGCGGTCATCGCGGCAGAGGCTGGCCAGGGCCTCCAGCTCAGCCGCGGCCAGGGGATCGGGCGCCACCCAGACCAGGCTGCCGAACACCGGCTGGCCGGCCAGGCCGTGGTCGCCCTCGAGGCTGGCAGCGCCCAGCTCCAATCGGTCCACAAGTTCCCAGCGGCTGGCCGGCCCCTGCAGGCGCCGGATCTCTAGCTGGGAGCGCCAACAGCCCCTGCCCAGGCTTTCGCCGGCAGCGCTGCGGCCCAACCGCACCACCTCGGCGCCGAGCCAGCTAGCCCCTGGCGCCAGCTCCACCCGACAGGTCTGCTCAAACAGGCCATCGGCAAACAGCACCAGCTCCTGGGGCAACCACTCGAGATCGGCGCCGGCGGCCAGCTGAAACAGCAGCTTCTGCTGGGCCCAACGCCCCTGGGGCGCCTGGCGGCTGCGGCCCACCGAGCCATACACCTTCTGGGCCGCCACGCTGGTGAGCAGCACCCGGCTACCGGGCTCCAGGGTGGCCTGCACACCGATTCGATCCCCCCCCACCAGGCCACCGGCGGTGTGGAGCAGGGGCAATTCACAGCGACCATCGGCCTGCTGGAAGGCCCGCTGGATCTTCAGGGGCGCGGTGGCTCCGCCTTGATAGATCGTGCGCGGCGGGGCATCGGGACCAGCCCCCTGCAAGCTGAACTGCAGCCGGGCTTTGGCCTGCCAGGAGTCGGTCATCGACGGAGGGTGACAGCGGACTTTGCTGGCGGCAGCGGCCGCGTCCCGTTGCAATCAACACACTTTGCCGGCCCCTGGGCCCGCGAGGCTGCCGCTCCCCTGCAGGCTTGGGCCATGGCACATTCCCTGGAGTCCTTGGTCCTGGTCCACCGGCTGGCTCCCGGCGAGCGGGGTGGCGAGCGTGGCGGTGGGGTGGAGCCCCTGCGGCTGCTGCTCACGGCCGCCCAGCGCACCAGCCTGCGCGGCCACCGCGTCAGCGCCTGTGGCCGGGACCTGGTGCTGCAGCTGCCCCGGGGCGCGGCGCTGCAACCTGGCGAATGGCTCTCCACGGCGTCTGGAGATCGGCAGGTGAGGGTGGAAGCGGCGCCGGAAGCGCTGCTGCTGGTGCGCGGCCCCGACCCCCTGGCCCTGCTACAGGCGGCCTATCACCTCGGCAACCGCCATGTGGCGATGGAATTGCACCCCAGCGAATTACGGATCCTGGAGGATTCGGTGCTGGCCGACCTGTTGCGCCAGCGGGGCCTGGCGGTGGAACCGGTGGAGGCGCCCTTTGAGCCAGAGGCGGGGGCCTACGCGGGCGGCCACAGCCACAGTTCCGGTCACAGCCATAGCTCCGGCCACAGCCATAGCTCCGGTGACAGCCATCGCTCCGGTGACAGCCATAGCTCCGGTGACAGCCATAGCTCCGGCCATGGCGACAGCCATCACCATGGGCCTGGACCCAGCCCTGGCCCCAACCCCGATCGCCACCAGGGTCCCCACCAACCATGAGCGCGGCCCAGTTGCGCCTGTTCCAGCTGGTCAGCCCGGCCCTGCCGGTGGGGGCCTTCAGCTATTCGGAGGGCCTGGAGGTGCTGGTGCAGGCCGGCCGGATCACCACGCCTGCAGCCCTGGAGGTCTGGCTGCGGGCCGAGCTGGAGCGGGGCGCCCTTGGGGTGGAAGCGGCGGCCCTGGTTCCCCTGGCGGCAGCCCTGAACCGGGCCCGCTCGGCGGCGGCGGCCGGCCTGGAAGAAGACTCAGCGGCGGCCCTAGCCGAACTGCGGGAGCTCAATGGCTGGCTGTTGGCCGCCCGCGAATCGGCGGAGCTGCGCGCCCAGCAGCGCCAAATGGGCCAGTCGTTGCTGCGCCTGCTGGCGGACCTGGGTTGGCCCCTGCCAGCTGCTTCTGCGCCGGTGGCCCCAGGCCCGGCCAGCGCCCCCCAGCCCATGGGGACCGACGGGTTCGCCTGGCCAGCGGCCTGGGCCTGGGCAGGAATCTGCCTGGACCTGACCCCGGCCGACCTGGTGGAGGCCTACCTCTACGGCTGGGTCGCCAACCAGATCAGCGCCGCCGTGCGCCTGGTGCCCCTCGGCCCCACCCAGGGCCAACGGCTGCAACTGGCCCTGGCCCCCCTACTGGCCGAACGGGCTAGCGCCCTGGTGGCCAGCGATCCCCGCCGCCTCTGGAGCGGTGGCGTGGGCGCCGGCCTGGCCCAGCTCGGCCACCGGGAGCTTTACTCACGCCTGTTCCGCAGCTAAGCGGCATGGCCCACTCCGCCAGGGGTTGGTTCTGGCCAAAGCGGCCGGCAAGCTGGCGGTGCGCATCCCCAAGAGCGAATCCCCAGCCTCCATGCCCTTTGAACCCCTCACCCCAACCACCCTGCTCCTGCAGGTCGACACCCTGGTGACACCATGAGTAGCCGACTACGGGTGGGGGTGGCCGGACCGGTGGGATCGGGCAAAACGGCCCTGGTCGAAGCGCTGTGCCGGCGCCTGCGCGACAGCCTGCAGCTGGCGGTGGTCACCAACGACATCTACACCCAGGAGGATGCCCAGTTCCTCACCCGGGCCGGGGCCCTGGAACCGGAGCGGATCCGCGGTGTGGAAACGGGCGGCTGCCCCCACACGGCGATCCGGGAGGACTGCTCGATCAACCGGGCGGCGGTGGAGGAGCTGGAGCGGGCCTTCCCGGGCCTGGACCTGGTGCTCGTCGAAAGCGGCGGCGACAACCTGGCGGCCAGCTTCAGCCCCGAGCTGGTGGACCTCTGCATCTATGTGATTGATGTGGCCGCCGGCGACAAGATCCCCCGCAAGGGCGGGCCTGGCATCACCCGCTCCGACCTGCTGGTGATCAACAAAGTGGACCTGGCGCCCATGGTGGGCGCCAGCTTGGACGTGATGGCGCAGGACACCGAGCGCATGCGGGGCGGCCGGCCCTGGTGCTTCACCAACCTGCGCAGCGGCGAGGGCCTCGACCAGGTGGAAGCATTTTTGTTACAACAGCTACCAAACTGAGGCGAAAAGCCTATTCGCTGCCGCCGATTTGTCCGTGGTTGGACAAATTGTATGAATGGATACAAAGTGCCTGGAGGCACACTACTTACCTTCCTTGCACCGCTGTCTAGCGGATTTTCTAGAGGAGTTTCTTTGTGATGAAGACCTTGTCGATGCGCCAAGCATCCCGTGTCCTCCTTGGTGGCGCGGCCCTGCTGGCCACGTCCGTCTCCCTCGTCGCCTGTGGCGGCGGTGAGCAGACCGCCGAGGGTGGCAAGTTCGACGGCGAAGTGAAGGTCGGCATCCTTCACTCCCGCTCCGGCACCATGGCCATCTCCGAAAACACGGTGGCCGAAGCCGAGTTGATGGCGATCGAAGAGATCAACGCCGCCGGTGGCGTCACGATCGACGGCAAGAAGCTGAAAATCGTTCCCGTCGAAGAAGATGGCGCCTCCGATTGGCCCACCTTCGCCGAGAAGTCCAAGAAACTGATCGATCAAGATCAGGTCGCCGTTGTCTTCGGTGGCTGGACCTCCGCCAGCCGCAAGGCCATGCTGCCGGTGTATGAGGCCAAGGACGCCTTCCTCTACTACCCGATTCAGTACGAAGGTCAGGAGTGCTCCAAGAACATCTTCTATACCGGCGCTACCCCCAATCAGCAGGCCGAGCCCGCTGTTGAGTGGCTGCTGAAGAACAAGGGCAAGGACTTCTTCCTGGTTGGTTCGGATTACGTGTACCCACGTACCGCCAACACGATCATGAAGGAGCAGCTCAAGGTCCAGGGCGGCAAGCTCGTGGGTGAGGACTACCTGCCCCTCGGCAACACCGAGGTGGCTCCGATCATCGCCAAGATCAAGCAGGCCCTGCCCAAGGGTGGCGTGATCGTCAACACCCTCAACGGTGATAGCAACGTTGCCTTCTTCAAGCAGATGAAGGCCGCGGGCATCACCCCCGCCAACGGCTACTCGATCATGAGCTTCTCGATCGCCGAAGAGGAGATCGCCGCCATTGGTCCTGAGTACCTCGAAGGCACCTACGCCGCCTGGAACTTCTTCCAGAGCCTCGACACCCCCGCCTCCAAGAAGTTCACCGCCGACTTCAAGGCCAAGTACGGCGAGAAGCGGGTCACCAGCGACCCTGCTGAAGCCGCCTACGCCATGGTCTACCTCTGGGCCAAGGGTGCCGAGAAGGCCAATAGCGTCGACAACGCCAAGGTGCGCGAAGCCCTGATCGGCGTCAAGTTCGATGCTCCCGAGGGCCCGGTTGAAGTTCAGCCCAACCACCACATCTCCAAGCTGGTGCTGATCGGCGAAGTTCAGAAGGACGGCATGTTCAAGATCATCGAGAACAAGGGTGTGGTCAAGCCCCTGGCCTGGAACCAGTTCGTGCCTGAAACCAAGGGTTACACCTGCGATTGGACCCAGAAGCGTCCTGACGCCGGCAAGTTCAAGATGTGATTTCGCCTGGGGACCAAGCCCTCGGGGCCTAGTCCCTAATCGAAACACTCAACAGCTTGGGGGGGAGAGCAATCTCCCCCCTTTTTCAATTCAAATCAACCTCTGAATCCAGTGGTCACTTCCCCTGTCTTGCTTGAGAGGGTTGGTGGCGCTGCTTCGTTCACCTTTGCCTGATCCCTGCAGGTCGCAATGGATCTCCTTTACGAAACACTCTTCAATGGCCTGGCCATTGGCTCGGTTCTAGTGCTTGCCGCCCTGGGACTGGCCGTGGTTTTTGGTCTCATGGGTGTCATCAACATGGCCCATGGCGAGTTGATGATGCTCGGTGCTTACACCACCTTTGTGGTGCAGAACATCTTCAAGGCCGTGGTGCCTGAAGCCCTCTTCCCGATTTATATCCTGGTGGCCATTCCCCTGGCCTTTGTGGTCAGCGGTTTAGTGGGCCTGCTGCTAGAGAGAACGGTGATTCGCCGTCTCTACGGACGGCCCCTGGAAACCCTGCTGGCCACCTGGGGGGTGAGCCTGATCCTGCAGCAATTCGTGCGCTCGGTCAGCAGCGCCTTCGCCCTCGGCCTACTGGTGACCGTGGTCGGCGGCTTGCTGATCCCGCGGCTCACGCCCAAATCCTGGTGGCAGCAGCGTTGGACTCCCCTGCTTGGCTCAGGCAGCTGGATCGGCTCCGGCCTGGTGGGCATTGTGCTGGCCTCGGTGCTCGGCCAGCAACGGCTGTTTGACCAGCCCTGGTTCAGTGCCCGCAACATCGATGTCACCGCCCCCACCTGGCTGCGCGGCTCCATTGATGTGGGCGCGGTGACCATGCCTACGGCCCGCCTCTTCATCATTGCGCTCACGGCCTTGTGCCTGATTGGGGTCACCTGGTTCCTACAAAAGAGTGTTTGGGGCATCCGCATCCGGGCCGTCACCCAGAACCGCTCGATGAGCAGCTGCCTGGGCATCCCCACCGAAAAAGTGGACGCCCTCACCTTCCTGATCGGCTCCGGGCTGGCCGGTGTGGCTGGCGTCGCCGTCACCCTGCTCGGTTCGGTGGGCCCCAACCTCGGCGGCAATTACATCGTCGACTGCTTCATGGTGGTGGTGCTTGGCGGGGTGGGCAAATTGGCCGGCACGGTGCTGGCGGCTCTTGGCATCGGCGTGCTCAGCTATCTGATCGGCTCCGGCTCCCTGCTCTTGGTCTGGCCGGCCATGCCCGCTGGACTGAATGAGCTGATCACCTTCTTTGCCACCACCTCGATGGCCAAGGTGTTGGTCTTCGCCCTGATTGTGGTGTTCCTGCAGGTCAGACCGGCCGGTCTGTTCCCGCAGAAAGGTCGCATGGTGGAGGCCTAAGCCATGGCGGATTTCGCTTCATCCCTGTTCTCCTCCCGCAACCTGCGCCGCAGCCTGCCCTGGCTGGTGATTGTGGTGGCCGCCCTGGTATTACCGGTGGTGTTGCCCCCCTTCCGGCTCAACCTGCTCGGCCGCTTCCTCTCCCTGGGCATCGTTGCCCTCGGCGTTGATCTGATCTGGGGCTACACGGGCATGCTCAGCCTGGGCCAGGGCATCTTTTTTGCCCTGGGCGGCTACGCCCTTGGCATGTACCTGCAACTCGACAGCCTGGAGCCTGGCCAGCTGCCCGAATTTTTCGGTCTCTACGGGGTCAAGAGCCTGCCGGCCTTCTGGCAGCCCTTCGGCTCACCCGTCTTCACCCTTTTCGCCATCTGGGTGATTCCGGCGCTGGTGGCAGGCCTGCTCGGCTACTTGGTGTTCCGCAACCGCATCAAGGGGGTCTACTTCTCGATCCTCACCCAGGCGGCCCTGCTGGTGTTTTTCAACTTCTTCAATGGCCAGCAGAAGTTGATCAACGGCACCAACGGCCTCAAAACCGACACGGCCCACATCTTTGGGATCCTGGTGGGTAGCGATGGCATGCAGCGCAACCTCTTCTGGATCACGGTGGTGCTGGTGATCGGCGCCTGGTTCCTGTGCCGCTGGCTCACCACCGGTCGCTTCGGCGATGCCCTAGTGGCAATCCGCGACGATGAACCGCGGCTGCGCTTCACGGGCTACAACCCCACGGCCTACAAAACCGTGGTGTTTGCCGTGGCTGGGGCCCTGGCCGGCATCAGTGGCGCCCTTTATACGGTGCAATCGGGCATTGTGTCGCCCCAGTTCATGGCGGTGCCTTTTTCGATTGAGATGGTGATCTGGGTCGCCGTCGGCGGTCGCGGCACCCTGATCGGAGCCATTCTTGGCGCCGTCCTGATCAACTACGCCAAGAGCCTGATCAGCGAACAGCTGCCGGAAACCTGGTTGTTCATCCAGGGGGGCCTGTTCCTGCTGGTGGTCACGGCCCTGCCCGATGGCCTGGTGGGCTGGTGGCGTAAGGGGGGCCCTGGCCGCCTGATCGCCATGGTGGTCTTGCCGCAGCGCTCGCTCACCTATCCGGCCCTGGATCTCGACCCCGAGGTCCAGGCTGAACACAGTCAGTTCGATAGCCAAGGTTCTGAGTCCCAAGGCTCCAAAGGAGGTCCGCAATGAATCTGCTCGAACTGCGGGGCGTGAGCGTCAGTTTTGATGGCTTTCTCGCCCTCAACGACCTCAATCTCCAACTCGCCCCAGGGGAATTGCGGGCCGTGATCGGCCCCAACGGCGCTGGCAAGACCACCTTCCTCGATGTGATCACCGGCAAGCTGAAACCCACCAAAGGGGATGTGTTATTTCGCGGCAAGTCGTTGGTGGGCCAGAGCGAACACCGGATCTCGCGCTTGGGCATCGGCCGCAAATTCCAGACCCCCCGGGTGTATCAAAACCTCTCGCCCCGGCGCAACCTGGAGCTGGCGGTGCGGGGTCCCCATGGACCGTTTGACCTGCTGTTCAGTCCCCTGAGCAGCGAGCAACGGGATCGGGTCCAGCACCTGTTGGAGGTTGTCGGCCTGGAATCCCATGCCGGCCAACAGGCGGGCGGCCTCTCCCACGGCCAAATGCAGTGGCTGGAGATCGCCATGTTGGTGGCCCAGGATCCTGAGTTGCTGCTCGTGGATGAACCAGTGGCCGGCCTCACCGATGAGGAAACCGAGCGCACCGGCGAATTGTTGCGCCAACTGGCCGGCGACCACACCGTGCTGGTGATTGAGCACGACATGGACTTCATCCGCGATCTGCGGGCGCCCGTCACGGTGCTACATGAGGGCCACGTGCTCTGTGAAGGATCGATGGAGCAGGTGCAAAACGACCCACGGGTGATTGAGGTGTATCTCGGCAGCGAAACCCAGGAGGCCCCATGACCAGTCCCAACCTGGTACAGACCAACAACCAGGCGGGCGGGCCGGGCTCAGCCCCTGGGTCCAACCTGCTGCAATTGCGCGGGCTCAATGTCTATTACGGCGAGAGCCACATCCTGCGCGATGTGGATCTGAGCGTGGCCCCCGGCCAGATGGTTTGCCTAATCGGCCGCAATGGCGTCGGCAAGACCACCTTGCTCAAGACCGTGATCGGCCTACTGCGCCAACGCAGCGGCTCGGTGCAACTGGAGGGGCAGGAACTCTCGCCCCTGGCCCCGCACCAGCGGGCCCGCAGGGGCATCGGCTATGTGCCCCAGGGCCGGGAAATCATTCCCCAGCTCACGGTGCGCGAAAACCTGCTGCTCGGTCTCGAGGCCCTGCCCGGCGGCCTGGGCCAAACCCGCCACATCGATCCGGTGGTGTTCGACCTGTTCCCGATCCTGGAGAAGTTTCTGAACCGCCGCGGCGGCGACCTCTCCGGCGGCCAGCAGCAACAACTGGCGATCGCCCGGGCCCTGCTCGGTAAGCCCAGATTGCTATTGCTCGATGAACCCACCGAAGGCATCCAACCCTCGGTGGTGTTGGACATCGAGCGGGCCGTGCGCCGCATCATCGAAACCACCGGCATCAGCGTGCTGCTGGTGGAGCAACACCTCCACTTCGTGCGCCAGGCCGACTGGTATTACGCGATGCAAAAGGGCGGCGTGGTGGCCAGCGGCCCCACGGGTGATCTCAGCAAGGAGGTTGTGGATCGCTTCTTAAGTGTTTAAGGGGC
>ERZ889217.370-NODE-370-length-28378-cov-15.524909_pt1 | contig 28378 bp, 25 predicted proteins | sample MGYA00521098_ERZ889217 | MGnify/ENA primary metagenome ERZ889217 (study PRJEB32303, sample SAMEA104408613) | aquatic metagenome | biome: Brackish water; feature: Pelagic; material: water | place: Baltic Sea | collected 2014-06-10T22:04:00 | depth 2,362 m ... | reverse complement strand
GGCTGGACGGCGAGCGGGGTCTGCCCGGCTCCGCGGATCTCGCAGGGATGGAAGGCGGCCCAGACCGGGTTGTGGTCCGACACCTCGAGGGCGTTTTCAAGCGGGATGCCAAACGTGTTCTGGAGGTCGAGCACCCCCCAGGCTCCGAGGTACTCGCTCGTGGCCGGCCGAGCAAAGACGAGGTTGTCGTAGGTCTTGGAGCGGCGGGTGTTGGTCGTCGTGCCCGCCACGGCCCAGCCAATTCCCGGGATCCGTTGAAACGACGTGAATTGGGGCGGGCCGGCGTTCAAGTCGCCGATCAAGATGACGTCGTCTTCGTCGGGATGAGCCTGCTGCATCGCCTGAAACACGTCGGCGAGTGCGGCGAGTTCCTGGGGAACCTCGTCGGGATCGGTGTGCGTGTTCACCAGCCAGAACGAGAAGGCGAGTTGGGCCGGTGTGATCCGGGTGCGAAATCGGGCACACATCGGGGGGCGATGGAGCCGATCCGAGGGATCGGGAAACACGCCGGCTGAGGACGGGTCGACCTCGACACGGGTCGTGTCATAGACGAACACGTATTGTTCTTTGCTCGTCGTGCGGCCCTCGCGGGGGCCGATCAGGTAGTGATAGCGACTGCCGTCGGCGTTTACGGCTTTGATAAACCGGGGGATGATGTCGTCTGACTTCGCCCGCACTTCCTGAATAGCGACGATGTCAAACTTCCGGACGACGCGGGCCAGGATTTCGACGACTTGTGGCTTGGCCAGTTTTGATTCCCCAAACACCTGAATGTTGAAGCTCGAGATCAGCAGAGCATCCCAGGGTTTGGCTACGGGCTGGGCAGCGGCGACCGCCGGGATGGCCGCCAGAATCCACACCGCCGCCGCCGAGAGCCGGCGGAGCCAGCCGGCCGGCGGAAGGGGGGGCGGCGATGGCAGATCGGATGCATGCACCTCATCGGTATCGGCCGCCGGGCCTGCCGGTCATGCCGAAGAAACAACCGGCCCGATTTCCTTCGCGGGTTTCACTCGCCGATCGCCGACACGGCCTCCTGGGCCAACCGGGCAAGCCTGGGGTTGGAACTCGTCGTGGCCGCCTGGAGAGCCCCGACCGCCATTGCCGCGGCAGGCCCGATCTTGCCCAGTGCCCAGGCGGCCCGCTCGGCCACAGCAGGGTCGGAGGAGGGGCCGAGCCGTTCGGCCAAGATCGATGCCGCATTCGCCGCAGCCTTCCCAGATCGCCCCAGGAGCGTGATTGCCCAATAGGCTACAAGGTGGTCTTCGTTGGCCGCCAATTCGACGAGGCTTTCAAGCGACTCGGTGGGCGGAGGGCCGAGTTCCTCCAGGGCCGCAACAGCCTGTTCCTTGACCTCGGAGTCGGCGTCACCACAGGCCCTGACGAGCGGCACGGCTGCCATCGCCGCGGCCTCACCAGCGCGGCAGAGCCGCTCCGCGGCATCAATCCGCGTGTCGCGGTCGGCAGACGTGAGCAGACTGATCAACACTGAGACACTCTCAGACATCGGCTCACTCATGACGCGTTCCCTGGGACGATCGTGGCAGAAGCTTGGCGAGTGACACGGCGATCTCGGCGGCCGTGCGGGCATTCTGCACGAGCAGGGCCTCGTTGGCCGCGAGGCTCGCATCACCGGTAAGCACCCGCATCCGCTCGAGGAGGAACGGAGTCACCTCCCGACCGCGAATGCCGGCTGCCGTGGCATCGGCCAGAGCCAAGACCAGGGCTGCATCGTGAATGTCGCCGGCCAATTCCTGCGCGGCGGGGATCGGGTTGGCCACGACCAGCCCCCCGGAAAGCCCGAGCCCGAAGTGGGTCGCGATCGCCACCGCAGCCTCGGCCGGCGACTCGCAGCGGGCATCCACTCCCAGCCCACTCGCCCGTCGGTAGAAAGCCGGAAACTCATCGGTGCCCAGGCCCAGCACCGGCACCCCCAGCGTTTCGAGCAACTCGCGGGTGCGGGGCAGGTCGAGGATCGCCTTGGCCCCGGCGCAGACCACCGCGACGGGAAATCGGGCCAACGCCGGCACGTCAGCCGACACATCGCCGCTCTCGGGTGCGTCGCGATGCACGCCGCCGATCCCACCGGTCGCAAACATGCGGATCCCGGCCCGGGCTGCCGCCCAGGCGGTCGCGGCCACGGTGGTGGAACCCGCCCGGCCGGCAGCCACCACGGCCGCGAGGTTGCCGAGATTCACTTTGACGGCGTCGCTTGCGGCCAGCGATTCGAGGTCCTCCGGCGCGAGACCCACCCGCACGGCTCCTGCCAGAATGCCGATCGTGGCGGGGGTGGCCCCGGCAGCACGGACGGCCGCCTCGAGCTGTTGGGCCATGGCCAGGCCTCGGGGCTGCGGCAGGCCGTGGGTCACGAGCGTGGTCTCGAGCGCCACGACAGGCTGCCCGGCAGCCAGGGCGGCCGCCACCTCGTCTGCCACGCAGAATTGTGAACCGCTCACGGAGTGATCTGCCTCTCCAAGGAACTGGGTGCGAGTTCGGGAAACCAGTGCCGCAGCCGCTCCCGGGCACGGGACGGCGTGGCCTGGCCAAGGCCGCGGCTCCCCCAGTCTTCAACGGCGAAGCTCGCCGCAACGACCCCCTGGGCCAGACTCACGGGGAGGTCAGCCCCCGCGAGCCACCCGGCTAGAAAACCTCCTGCGAAGGCATCGCCAGCGCCGGTGACGTCCATGACTCGGTTCACCCGGGCCTCCCAGCGGCAGTTGGTGTCGCCGTGGAGATCCAGCAGCGATCCTCCGCGCTCGGCCTGCTTGAGCACGAGGAGCCGAAGCCGATCACCAGCGATCGCGGTGATCGCAGTGGCCGGATCCTGGGAGAGCCGCAGATCGTCTGTCCCGGCGAACAGGGCATCCACGTGGGCCAGCGGTGCCTGCCAGCGGGCGGCGGCTTCGTCGCAGATGAGATCGAATGGGTCGAGTGAAATAAAGCTTGCGGGTGCAGCGATCGTAACACCGCGGGCTAGTTGGAGTTGCCGGTCGAGGGGCATCGGAGCGAGATGGATTCCGCGAGCCGACTGCCAGGCGACCGGCAGGTCGGTCATGAGCGGCGAAATGTCAGCGTGCGACGGACAATCGAGGTGGTGGATCACGCGGCGCGCGGAAGGCTCGTGGAGGAGCCAGGCCCGCCCGCCCGGCCGGTTGAGATGTCTGATGCCGGCCAGGTCGACACCCCGACGACTGAGTTCGTCGAGCGCAAAGCTGGGGTAGTCGCTGCCGGCAATCGACACAATTCCCACACGGCAGCCCCAGAGGCTCGCTGCCAAAGCCGTGTGCAGCACCGCGCCGCCGGGTTCCCCAAGCAGCGTACGGCCGTCGGTCAGAACGATGTCGTCCACCAGCAGATTGCCCATCAGGACGAGATCGGGTGTCGTGTTCATCGCGTCTTCCCGTCGAGCGAGTGAAAGGCTGCAGCAATGGCGTGGGTGCGAGGTACGTCAAGCGGTCGTCGCCAGTCGCCCCCCTGTTTTACCGACGAGCCGACGATGAAGCCGCGGGCCGTCGGATAGCCATCGATGTTGGCGGGCGTAATACCGGAGCCGACCAAGACTGGAATCGCCACGGCATCGGCTGCCGCGTGAACATCTTCCGGCGAGGCTTGCCGCCCCGTGGATGAGCCGGTCACGATCACCCCGTCAGCCAGGGCGAACTCAGCCGCCCGGGCCGTCTCCGCCACATCGATATCGGCTGTCAGCGCGTGCGAGGAATGCTTCTTCTTGATGTCGGCGAAGATGCGAATCCGGTCAGCGCCGATCGCTCTGCGGTAGCGAAGCAGCGTGCCGGCGTCGGATTCCACGAGCCCCTCGTCGGCGACATGGGCGAAGACGTAGCCTTCCACCCGGATGAACGCCGCATCGCAGGCCAGGGCGATCGCCAGCGCCTCCCGGTTCGCGGCCGCAAGCACCTGCACGCCCAGAGGTAGCGAGACGGCTCTGCGCACCTCCCGGCCCACCACGGCCATCATGGCGACGGTTTCCGGACCGACGTGTCCCTTGAGGTAGGGCCGGTCGTGCATGTTCTCGATCAACAGGGCCGTGAAGCCAGCCGCCTGATAGATCTCGGCTTCGCCGATGACATGGGCCACGAGTTCGTCGATGGGTAGTCCCGAGCCGGAGGAACCGCCGGGGCTGCCGGGCAGGGCTGGCAGGTGGAGCATGCCGATCAGCATCCGGGGGCCAGCGATGAAGTCGATTGATTTCGAATGCGTTGCCATGAGGGATGTGTACCAGACACGATCCGGGCCGGGGAGATGGTGGCGGCAGCGGCGACCGGAAGACGCCGACACGACGACTGCGAAGCCCCGCGCGGGCCTCCCATATCGTAATCTCGCGATCAGAGTATCCAGCTTGGAATCGTTGTCGCGGATTTCAAGGTGCTCCTGTCGGGAGCCTGCCTGGGAGATCGTCGGCTACTCAAGCGACGTCAGGTGGTGCCTGACGGGCACCGTGCTCCAGCGTTGGGCTCCTGCGCCGTGCTCTTGGTGGTGTCCCCGAATCCAATCGCCATCCGGAAGCGGTGATGTCCGTTGGCAGCACGTGCACGAACTGCAGGTGCGGACGGCTGTCGAGATAACACAGCGCGTCGGGTGACTCGAGCTTGTGCTCCAGCACCCCGTGGATCGTGTCGGCATCGGTGATTCCCAAACCCATTGCAGGCTCGACGGCAGCCGCCAGTTCCTCGAGCATGGCATGCTCCAGCAGGAGAAAGCACCCACATGAACTTCCATGTTCAGTCCGGGCAACCCATGCCTGTCGCCCACGGTGTTTCCGGATGGACCACGGTTTAAAACTCGGTATCGAATCGCAGCCCGAAGGCGTCGGTCATGCTGTTGCCAACCCGTGTGTCTTCGAGGAAGGCGCGGACGTAATTGAACTTCACCCGCGAATATGGGTTGAGGTACCAGTTCAGACCCGCCGTGAAATCGGTCAGGTTGTTGCCTTGGATGTTTTGGTCGTTGAGCGTGATGTTTGAGAAGCGGGTAGCCAACTCCCAGGCACCGAGACCCCAGCGTCTGCCCCGGCCGGAGCCGACGAGGTAAAACTCCTCGCGAATCGGCATCCGGGTGTGGATGCCCGCATGCCGGTCGTAAGGCCGGTGCTCGCCGGTGAGAAACCAGCTGAGCTGGGCCATGAAGCCGTTGAAGAACAACTGCGGCCCGTCGATCTGATCCACGAAGGCGAAGGCATATTCAGACTGGAGCGAGACTGGCCCGAGGATCAGGGCGAATTCGGGGTCGAAGAGCTGGAACGAATCGGCCGAAATATTGCCCGTGTCGACGAAGATCGGCGCAAAGGGGGGGGTGCCGGGGTTGGCCGAGGGAGAGTTGATCGGCTGCGACTTGCGGATTTCTGGGGTATTGCGGAATCGGACCTGGTTCTGGGAGGTAGCCCGATAGCTGTAGGCGGCGCCGAGATGCAGGTAGGAGCGGCCGTCGCTGGCGTCGTCCCACAAGGGAAGCCAGGTGCCCCGCATCGTCAGGGCCTGGCCGCTGTCGAACGAGTCGTTGCCGACGTTGTCGCTATTGGAACGGAAGGTGCCGATCTGCCAGGTTGCCAGCTCGCTTTCCGCCCAGCCGAAGGCCATCACGCCCATGTTGCGGGCCGGGGCGAAGGTGTCGACGAGCGACCGCTCCATGAACGTGTTATTGCGGTTCTGTGTCACGCGTTCGAGGCTGAAGGGCTCGAAGTAGTGGCCGACGCGGACGTTTTGCAACCAGGGTAAATCGTTGGCCTCGAGGTAGTTGTCGAGAAAGGCAGGCTGATTCGCCAGGGCAAAGTCGACACCGAACGCATACTGCAGCTGCTTCCAGGTCTGACCACGGGCCACGAGTCGGAGCCGGCGAAACTGGCTGCCGTCCTGGAGATCGCCCACCGCCGCGATGCTTTCGGCATCTTGACTGAAATAGACGGTGTCGGCCTGTAACTGCCCGCCGATTTCGAGCGTGGGCTTGCCGTGGGGCGAAAGCTTGTTGGGTTTCAAGGAATCGCCGCGGTGCTCAGCTTTCGGCCGGGCCGCTGCGGCTCGAAGTTCATCGATCTGTGTCTGCAGCGTGGCCAACGTGGCTGCGATGCTCTCAGACACCTCTGGCAACGGCTCCGGGGCCGGTAGCGGAAGAAGCTCGGCTCCCAGTAAGGTCCCTGGAATAGACGCGCAGAACATGGCCGCGAGCGCGAGCGCTAAAGGAAAAGACCGGCGGGCAACCTCGGAGACCGCGGGCACGGGAAGTTCCAGACGGGGCTCCGTCGCGTCCTGCGATGGCAAGACCCCATCTGAGAATCGGCATAATCAACACACTCACTAAAGTCACCCCAAGGGCCTCAGACTGCCTGGATTCCCTGAAGCAGCGAGATTGGAGACCATTCACTCGCTCGGCGACCGCCGCGACCAGTTCAAACCTGTGCGTCAGAGCACGCACAGCGCTGGCTGCCTGGGAGTTTCCCGCGGCGGCTGGTTCAGTCTCCACCGTGGAGGGTGAGAGCCGGCGGCGCATCGAAGCCGCCCCCGGCTTTTTCGAGCCTTGCTCCGACTCCTGTCAGCCCGCCCCGGCCGCGTTGGACACCAGGTCTTGAACGGTGGCTTCAAGAGGCCCGAACGTGGAGTTCGGGCGGTAGCTGGATCATGCTGCTCGAGTCGAGGATCTTTTTAGCTTTTGCGGAGATGAGCCGGAGGCCGGGGAGGCAGACGCGGCCGCGGTGCCGGGTGAGGGCCGTGGCGGTGGCCTCCTCGATTGTTCGCAGGCCGGCGAGCGAGAGCAAACCGGGGCGGTGGTTGGCCAGATGCTTAGCCGCCTCCGGAGCCAGCTCAAACAGTCCGTCGAAATGGAGATCGCCGCGGTGTCGGGCGATGTGGGCCGACGCTGCTTCGGAGAGTTGCTGCACGCCGTTGAGAAACAAAGAACCGGCGTGGGAGCGGAGCGGTCGGGCAAGTTTGCTGGGAAGGTTCACGAGGGCATTGAGCTCGAGCCGCCCCTGCTGCCGGGAGAGTTCGTAGGCAGCTCCTTCCGAAAGTCCGCGGACGTGATTGAGAACGAGTGGGTCTGTTCTTGCCAGGCGACGGGCGTTGGTGGCGTCGAGTTGCACGAGCCTGGCGTCGTCCTCCAACGCCAGCCGATCGAAGGAGCCACCCACGCCAAGAGCCTTCTGGTCATCAACCAGGCCATCGTCTTTCTCGCGCATGGCCCGTCGCAACCAGACAGCCGCAAGCCGCACCTGCTCGTCCCAGGACCGGTCGTAGACCAGAGACAGGACGCTCATCAGAGCCACAACACCAGCGCCGATCCCACCGAGGGAGAGAGCCAGCAGCGGTTGCAGCCATCCCGGAACGGCAACCAGGCCCACCCCAAGCAGGGTAACGATCCCAACCATGGCGAGTGCCATGCCGCCGATGCGGAGTGCGGTGCGGCGACCCTGCTCCGCTCCCGGTTGCCGCGGGGCGATCTGCGGCGAGGACTCAGCCGGGGCCACCTCGGTGTCGGCCAACAGTCCGTTGGCTCTGGCCGGTGTGCGGTCACGGGCGAGAACCAGGGCCAGATTGTTCTTGCTGGCGGCGGTAAGTTCATGGTCGGGCCCGAGTGCGTCAGCCCGAATTTCGAGCGCCTCTTCCGCTAGCGGCCGCGCCTCGTCGTAGCGACCGAGTTCGCGGTAGAGGCTAGCCAGTCCGTTGAGACTCTCAGCGACGTCCGGGTGCCGGGGTCCCAACTCCCTGGTTCGAATTCGGAGTGAGTGTAGGAGCAGGTGCTCGGCATCCTGGTAGCGGCCGGTCATCCGGTAGGTCTTGCCGACCTCGCAGTAGCTCTGAGCCGTGTGAAGGTGCTCCTTGCCCAACACCTCCTTGCGGATACCAAGCCCCTCTTCGAGGTAGCCGAGCGCCTTGTGAAATCGCCCCTGGCTGCGGAGGCAGACACCGTAGTTGGTGAGCACCGTGGCGGTCTCGCGATGCCGGCGGCCGAAGTGCGGCTCCGCGGCGTTGAGTGCCTCGAGGAACAGCCGTTCGGCCTCCTTGTAATCATGAAACTGGGTAGCGCGCGCTCGGCCCCGGGCGAGCCTTGATTCGATCGTGATCGAGATGGCGCGATCGCGGTAGTCCTCTGCAGCCCGCTGGTCGCCGAGTTTGTCGCAGCAGTGCACGAGCGGATCGAGCACCGGGAGGGCCTGCGGGTGTTCGGAGCCGTGTTCCTGCTCAACCAAGCCCAAGGCCCGTTCCAGACACTGCCGGGCCGGCTGCCACTGCTCGTCCTGGATCTGGATCGTGGCGGCCGCCATCAACTTCGAGAATTCAGGGTCTGCCATCTGCGCACGCGTGCCCGAGGTCAAATTCACCGAGCGGCCTTGCCCGCCTTGAGGATAGTGTGGGGAAGTGGGCTTCCGCGAGGGGGAGCAGGGGATCCTCGCGGGTTGCGGCTGTTGTGCGGGCGATTCGGTCAGCCGAGCCAACCCTCCGGGAGTCGGAGGTTTGGCTGTCGGCGGAAAAACCGATCCCGGGGCCGTGTCAACGTTGGCTGCACGGAGGCGACTTTGAGGTTTTGCAGGATCGGCTTTTCACCGCATCCTCCGGCCGCAGACTTGTTCCGCAGACTGTCGGGACCGCCGGTCTACACTCAGAAGCCCGCCGGGAGAATCCGCGACAGCATGCCCATCTCGTCTGCCACGACTTGCCACCTCTCCGATTCCGTCACCCGCCACATGCGGTCCGACTTCGCAAGGCTCCGCCCTGGCCACACGGTAGGGGAAGCGATCGCGGCGGCCCGGGCAGCCCCGCCGGAAGGGCGAATCATCTATTTTTATGTTCTCGACGATGAAGGCCGGCTGGAGGGGGTCGTCCCCACCCGGCGGCTTCTGCTCTCCGCCGATGCCACACCAATCAACGAAATCATGGTCAGCCGGGTCGTGACAATACCCGCGGCGGCCACGGTTCTCGATGCCTGTGAGTTTTTTCTCCTTCACAAGTTTCTGGCCTTCCCGGTGGTGGATGAGGAGCGGCGAATGGTGGGAGTCGTCGACGTCGACCTTTACACCGACGAACTGGCCGATGTCGATCGCCATGAGGAGCTCGACGACCTGTTTCAGCTGATCGGTGTGCACTTCCAGGAATCGCAGGTCCGCTCGCCGCGGCGGGCCTTCACCAGTCGGTTTCCCTGGCTGGTGGCCAACATTGCCGGAGGCATCGTGGCGGCCTTTCTTTCGGGGCTATTTCGCGCTGAGTTGGAGCGGGCGGTGGCCCTGGCCATGTTCATCCCCGTTGTCCTGGCCCTGGCCGAGAGCGTGGCGATCCAGTCGGTGAGTATCGCGCTGCAGCGGCTGCACGCTGGTCGGCCCACGGTCGGTAGCATCCTCCGCTCGGTGCGGCATGAGTCACTCACTGGCCTTCTCCTCGGGATCGCGAGCGCCTCGGTGGTGGGGCTGGTGGCCCTGGTTTGGCTCGGCCAGGCGGGCGTGGTGTTCGCGCTCATCGGTGGCATCACCGGCGGCGTTGTGAGTGCGGCGGTGATCGGCGGGGCGATGCCGAGCCTGCTGAGACTCCTCGCCCGTGAGCCCCAGGTGGCCGCCGGCCCGGTTGCCCTTGCGACCACCGACATGATCACGCTTCTAATTTATCTGTCGCTGGCCCGCTGGCTCTTGAGTTGAGCCCACACCCAGGCTGGCTGGGGTGGCCAAAAACCAGCCGCCTGGCCCGCCCTGGCTCCCGGGGCGGCGCGAGCCTAGCTGGGATCGCACCTTGTCGGCAAACCACTCGTCGTGAAACACGTGTTGTGGAGGTTGTCCACAATCTGCTGACGCTGCTCCCGCTTCACGCCCTGAGGCGGTGGCAGCCGTGGCCTGGGACGGAGACAGCCTTGGATGAACGGTGGCTGGAGACCGTCGCCCGCGGCCTGCTGACCACCACCGCTTCTGGGGTAAGGGCCCTCGATCCTCAGGGGGGAAAGGTGCGTGTCTTACCTATCACTGGCACAGAGGGGCTCGCGTTGCATCTGTTGCCAGGCTGCCGTTTCGTCGCTACACCGATTCGAGATGCGCTCTACCATGGGGTCAAGTGACGGCATGCTACCGAGCGTGGGCCGAGACCGATACCAGGAACTGCGAGTGCAAGGAGAAGGCGTGGCAACTTATGTGATCGCCGGCGGGTCGAGCGGGATCGGCCTGGAGCTGGTGCGGCTGCTCGCACCGACCGCGGCTCGAATCGATGTCTGGTCGAGAACACCCGGGGATTTGGCTGTGGGCGGCAGCGTCCGGCATGCCGCCTGTGACTTCGCAAACGACGGCCCGCTCCCCGAACTCCCAGAGCAGATCCAGGCCGCCGTCTATTGCCCCGGTACGATCAACCTACGATCGTTCCGCAGCCTCACGCCAGCCGATTTTCGCCAGGATCTGGAGGTCAACCTGCTCGGGGCAGTGCGGTTTCTGCAGGCGGTGCAGCCCCGGCTGGCGGGCCTCGATGGCCAACCAGCGAGCGTGGTTCTCTTCAGCACCGTGGCCGTGGGGCAGGGGATGCCGATGCATGCCTCGGTCGCAGCGGCCAAGGGTGCGGTTGAGGGACTTGTTCGGTCGCTCGCGGCGGAATGGGCTCCGAAGATTCGAGTGAACGCGATCGCGCCCGCCCTCACCGACACTCCGTTGGCGGCTCGGCTGCTCGCCTCTCCGGAGAAACGGGAGGCGATGGCAGCGCGATACCCACTCAAGCGGATCGGAATGGCGGCCGATGCGGCAGCGTTGGCGAGATTTTTGCTTTCTGCCGAGAGCGGCTGGATGACCGGCCAGGTGCTGGGGCTCGATGGCGGTCTTTCGACGCTCCGCGTGTGACGGGCTCGCTGATGGTCGTGGGCTATCAACCCATTCCAAAAGCCAATCGCCATGCTATTACTGGCCGCTGACCGCCCTATCCTTGAGGCGACGGCGGGCGGCCCATGCTGCCGCGGTTGAGCCCAGCGGCCGCCACAGCCAGCGTCGACGGCTCTGGGCAAGGCCTGTCAGCTGGTGCCTAACCGCTTGCCGACCACGTCCCAATCGACGACCCGCCACCAGGCCTTGATGTAGTCGGGACGACGGTTTTGATAGGAGAGATAATAGGCGTGTTCCCAGACGTCGATCCCCAAGAGCGGCTGCTTGCCCTGGGAGACGGGAGAATCTTGATTTGCCGTGGCCACGATCTCGAGGCCTGCAGGCCCCTTGACCAGCCAGGCCCAGCCACTGCCGAACTGACCCGCTGCCGCTGCGGCAAACCGCTCCTGAAACGTATCGAACGAGCCAAACGTGGCAGCGAGTGCGTCTGTGACTTGGCCGGTTGGGGTGTTGTGCTCTCGCGGAGCACGCATCTCTGTCCAGTAAAGCGTGTGGTTGGCATGCCCGCCACCGTTGTTCCGCACGGCCGTGCGCACCCCCTCGGGAACAGCATGGAGATCGGCGAGCAGTTGCTCCACGGTCTTGCCTGCCAGCGACGGCTCGGCCGCGACGGCGGCATTGAGCTTGTCCACATAGCCTTGATGATGCTTATCGTGGTGGATCGTCATCGTCTTCGCGTCGATCACCGGCTCGAGGGCGTCATAGGCATACGGTAGCGGTGGCACCATGAACGCCGATTCTGCGGCTTGACCATGTGTTCCACGTCCCAGTGAGACGACGCCACCCAGGGCTACGCCCACGCCAAGAAACCGCCGGCGGTTTGGAAGCGGGATCTTGCAGGATGAGATATCCACGGGGCACTCCTCGGGGCTGGGGTGTGAACGAGAGCGACAGAGACTCTGGACATAGTTCAGGGGACAACCCTGACACTGTAGGCTATGACGCCCGAGTGACCCAGATGTGCCCGCCTTCGCGGGCTGGGCCGAAAAATCCGGTTTGGTTGATTTGGGTTGTTGTGGGCCACTCTACGTGATCGGGGCTGCCTGTGTCGTCCCGCAATCCCGCTCAATCGCGTCCGATTCCGTGGTGATTCAACGACGTGCCTGCCCTGCGCGCCGCGCCTCCGTTCAATCCACCACCGCCGCTTCGGTACCCGACATGCTGTGGTTCTCAATCTCCTGTGCTTCTTGCCCGCTCAGCTTGCCGAGCAAAGGCGAGTGTCTCACCGAGCATGTGCTAGACCTCACCATATAGGCCCAGTTGCTCACGAGCGAGTCGACCGGGGCTGAGAAGGAATGCAGGTCGCCCTTGAGCTGCGCGAAGAGGTTCTCTTGATTGCAGCAGTGATTGCCTTCGAAGACGACGTCTTCGGCCGCCTTCTCAAAGTCATTGGTGATGTAGAAGAGCCGCGTCTGGGAGAAGTCGGTGTCGCCACGCAGTCGGACCTGGCGGAAGCCGGCGCGGCGGCAGAGGGCCACGGCCCGATCGAGATACACGTCTGCCTGCTCAGAGCTGGGACGATTGCCCGGCCGATTCACGACGTACAGCGGTTCTCCAGTGTTTGCCAGAGTCGCGGCCTGAACCATGTAGCCCCACTGGCTCTTGTAGTTGATGTCCATGCCTTGCTGGCACTCGCCGGTCGTCTCGACACACGTGCCAGCGACCCCGATTGTTGCGACCTCAAAGACCTCGGCCAGCTGCTGGCTCCAGACTTTGACTTGGACGTCGTTGAACACCTCCTGCAGTGCCTCGACGAGATGCTCGTCAAACCGGCGGCAGAAGTCGCCAGCCGTCGTCGGATCGGGGATCCGACGGGCTCCAAGAGCATTCAGATAGCCCTCGTCGGTTCGCAGAAGCTCCAGGTGCTCCAGCCGTGTCCCACCTGCCAACAGGTTGGCGGCGATGTTCAGGACGTGATCCGACTCGTGGTATGGCAGGTGCCTCCTTGGGAGACTGTACTCCGAGGGAATCTCCCCGTTGCACGCGAGCGAGCCTTTCCAAACGGGGAAATCAATCTCGGGGGCTACCCAGAGCTGTCCAACGGTCTGTGGTTCAGGGTGTCGGCCCGCGTGGGGTACGATGGACCTGCATTCAGGCAGCCCGACCGGCGGCCGTGCGTGGCCAGCGTTGAGGTTTGACCATGAATAGCTCCCCGGGAGCCGTTGCTCCTACGCTTTGTGTTGCCGAGGCCGAGCGGGAGCGGTGGCAAGCGATTGTCGTGGGGGGTGGTCCCGCAGGCGCTTCATGTGCGGCAGAACTCGCAACGCGGGGCATTCGCACGTTGCTCTTGGATCGACAGCAGATTCCGCGGGCGAAGGTGTGCGGTTGCTGTCTCTCAAGACTCGCGATCGCGGAACTCCGTGGTCTGGCAAGAACTCCGGCCGGTGTCGGGTTGAATGGGTTGCCCGTGGCCCCTCTGGTTTCGGTGCAGCTGTTGCACCAGGGTCGGGCTGCCTCGTTGTCGCTCCCCGGTGGGGGCGTTCTTTCGCGAGAAACTCTCGACCCAGCCCTCGTGCGGGCTGCGATTGCTGCCGGGGCCCACTGGCTTCCCGAAAGCCGGGTGACGAGGGTCGATGAGGCTCCGGCTGGCGGACGCTCCCGCGAGGTGTCGCTTTCGCTCAGCCATGAACGAGTCTGCCTTCGGCGGACGGTGGCGGCGGAATATGTCGTGTGGGCCACAGGGCTAGGCGGCCAGGTTCCCTTCGCCGCCGGGCCGTCACGCGTGCCAGCGGGGGGCAGCGTCGCTCGGCGCAGCCGAATTGGCGTTGGAGTCATCGTGGCGGCTGGAGCAGTCGGCATCCCCGTTGGCCATCTGATGATGGCCATCGCCGATGACGGCTACGGCGGGATCGTTCAGTTGGAGGACGGCCGGCTCGACCTGGCAGCCGCTCTCAATCCAGCCAGCCTTTCGCGTGGGGCCGATCCTGCCCTGGCCTTGATCACCTTGATGACCAAGGCTGCAGGTCCGGAGTTTGTGACGCCAGCCTTTCGGGCTGAAGTTCTTGCGGCCGTCGTACGAGCTACGCCTCCTTTGACGCGGCGGGCACCACTGGTGGCGGGAGTTTCCGGAAGGATCCTGCGCGTGGGTGACGCGGCGGGCTACGTTGAGCCGTTTACTGGCGAGGGGATAGGCTGGGCCCTCGCAGGCGGCCGGTTGCTCGCAGAGGCCCTCGCACCCCGGCCACTCGTCGCCGGGGAGTTCATGCCTTGCCCCGCGACCGTGGCGGCGGCCTACTCCGCCTCGTATCGCTCATTCCTCGGCTCCCCTCACCGCCGCTGCCAGCGGGTGGCAGGAATGCTGCGGCGACCGGCCGCCGTGGCCGCCGCGGTCAGTGTGGCCCGATTCGCTCCGTGGATTGCCAGCCGGGCGGTACCAGCCGTTGTTGGCACTGGAGCGACCTCGTCATGAGCCTCTCAATTCTCGGGATCGGCACCGCCACGCCGCCGCGGCAGATCGCCCAGGCCGACGCAGCAGCGTTGGCGGCCAGTTTTATCTGCGGGCCTGCCCCTGCCCGAACACTGGCTGCCATCTACCGGCAGACCCGGATCCGCGCTCGTGGTTCGGTGCTGCTCGAGGAGCCGGGCGATCGCGGCTACTCCCAGACATTTTTTGCTCCAGCCAGCCAAGAGACTCCGAGCGGCCCCTCCACGGCAGCCCGCATGCAACGTTATGCGGCCGAGGCAGGACCCCTCGCGGTTCGCGCGGCCCAGCAGGCGGTGTCCGATGCGACGGTCCAGGCAGCTGAGATCACGCATCTGGTGACCTGCTCGTGCACCGGCTTTGTCAGTCCTGGTGTCGACATAGAGCTCATCGACAACCTCGGACTCAAACCCACCGTCACCCGCACCCACATCGGCTTCATGGGATGCCATGCCGCATTCAACGCCCTCCGGGTTGCCCACGCCTACGCCCAAGCCGATCAAACGTGCATTCCGCTGGTGGTCTGCGTCGAACTCTGCAGCCTGCACTTCCAGTACGGTCCGCGGAGCGACCTGATCGTGTCCAACAGCATTTTCGCCGATGGGGCGGCGGCGGTCGTAGGAACGGGCGCTCAGGCCTGCCTGCCGCATGGCTGGATACTCCGCCGTCAGTGGTCGCATGTTCTGCCCGATTCCACGGCTGCGATGGGCTGGACGATCGGCGACCATGGCTTCGAGATGCAGCTTGCCGCCACGGTGCCGGCCACGGTGGCGAGGCATCTGCCCGGGATCGTTGATCGGGCGCTGGCGGAGGCCGGCCTGGGGCGTGGCGACGTGGCCCTCTGGGCTGTCCATCCGGGTGGCCCACGGGTGCTCGCAGGAGTCGCCGAAGCCCTTGATCTCCCAGCCGATGCTCTGGCTGCATCATGGGATGTGCTGGCCGACCACGGGAACATGTCGAGCGGCACGATCCTGTTCATTCTCGAGCGATTGATGCGCGGTGGGAACCGAGGGCCGTGTCTGGCGCTCGCGTTTGGCCCCGGCCTTACGGTAGAGCTCGCCCTGTTTGCCCCGGCCTCGGTTTGAAAAAAAGGCCGACGGCACGTCCGCGCGGGTTTGACCGATGACAAGCGGTCGACGGGGTGTGGCCCGGGGCTTTTCGCGGCACAGCTGGCTGGCTGCTCACCAGCTCTGGCGGCGACACACCGCAGACAAGATCGTCGACTGCCACTGCCTGATGGGCGGCTGCTGCCTCGCGGTGGCGGCAGGCTTCGTCCCGCGTGGCTCTGACTACGGGCCCCTTCGCGCCGGGCTACCCGCAGCTCACCGGGCTACCCGCGGCCGTGGGCACGGGACTGCCGGCTGGCAGACTGCGTGACAGAGGCAACGATCTTTGGAGTCCGACCGCGCGGTGGCCTGATCACCGTTGACGAGGCCAATGCCAGGGTGAACAGCGGCATGCCGAGTCGGGCCGCATCGCCTCGGGCCGGTCGAACCCAACGACCAGCCGCTGGCCGAGATGGAAGACCGGCACACTCGCGGCGGGCGTCTTGTGCCGGCGGACGAGGTCGGCCATGGCGGTCCGGGCTCCGGCGTCGGCCGAGGCGTCGAGCACGACCAGCCGCAAGCCGGGATAGTCGGCCAGCCAGGTCGGCAGCCACTCCTTCGCCCGCTCACAGCGGCTGCAGCCGCGGCGGGTGAAGACCTCCACTCGCAGGATCCCGTCGAGCCGGCGGATCGCATCGGCAGGATCACCGGCGGCGGCAAACGCCGCACCGCAAGCCCGCACCACCGGCAACGTCTGGGCATCGAGGCCGTGGGCGGCCGCGATCTCCGTGAGGACGGCATGATCCTCGGCCACGGTGTCGGTGAATCGCCGTACGACCCTGACGCCACCCCGCTCGGCGGCGAAGACCTCCAGCCGGCGCACAAGCAGTTCGGCCGCGGTATCGTCGGCAGCCGCGAAGACCTCCACGACCAGGCACCGCTTTTCGGCAGCCGGGAGAGCCGGGGTCGCCACGACCAGCAGCAGCACGAGCATGACGAGCGACGTGGGGCGAATCACGGCAGCGGACCTCCGAAACGGCGATCTAGGAACGAACCGTCAGTGGACCCCGAGGGAGGCCCAGCCGTCCTGCTGCCGGTTGATGTTGAACACCATGGCTGAGTGGGCCACGCGGATGCCGGGCAGGACATCGGTGGGCGTGTGGCCGCCGCGAATGATCGACTGCCCGCAGACCCAGACCTCGACCCCGGCGGCCTGGAGTTTTTCCACGAGTTCGCGATTGGGATTGGAGCCGCCGCCGGCCCGCTCGTGGGCCACATCGACGAGTGCCGCAGGCGTGGCGTTGTAGTGAAGGATCACGGCAATCTGAGGCCGACCGGCGGCGAGTCCCTCTTGGGCGTAGAGATTCACGAGTCGAGCAGCGCTCTCGAGCCCGCGGTTGACCTTGCCTGCCGGAGCGGCCGACGTGGTGTCGAAAACGATGCGGCCGCCGATCCGCGGCCGCTCGCTTGCCTCTGGCAGCGCGACCACGGAGCCATAGCCCTCGATCAACGGAAATTCGAGCGGACGGGAGAGCCGGGGGGTGTTGGGATCAGTCGGTGGCGTCTGGTCGGTAGCGGCGGCCTGCACCCGGGCAACACCCGTCATCACCGCGAGGAGGGCGAGCATTGTCTGCAGGTTTGCCAACGGAGCGGAAATCGAGCGAAGCGAGCCAGGGAAAAGCACCATGTGGGGGAAACTCCATTGCCATCGAGCACACCCATAGGATATCAGCCCGGCATCAGAGAGCGGATGATGACGAACACCGCCACGCATACGATTGCCACCGCGAACAACTGCGAGAGAAGCGGCCCAGTGAGCCGGCGCCCGAGAAACGATCCGACAAACAGTCCAGGAATGCTCCCGGCCACGAAGCCGATTGCCATTGGCCAGGGAATCGGCCGCCCATCGGCAACGTGAGCAGCTGAGCCTGAAATCCCCACGAGGGTCATCACCAAGAGCGATGTGCCCACCGCCCGGGGCACACCCATCGCTGCGAAAGTGACAAGCGCCGGCACGATCAGGAAACCGCCGCCGACGCCGTACAGGCCCGAGAGCAGCCCGACAAAGAGCCCCACGAGCCCCAGGACGGTCGCACAACGACTGGTGAGCCGAAGCCGGCCTTCGGGGTCGCGGCGGCAGGCAGGGCCGCTGCCGGCCGACACCGCGGCGGGCGATAGCCGTTCGGTCGGTTCGTGTGCCTTCCGCCACATTCGGACTGCGATCATGAGCATCAGCACCGCGAACGACGCCAGCAGCGGTTGCTCGGGAACCTGGTCGCCGAGCCAGCTGCCGAGCGGTGCGGTCAGCATGCCGGCGGCCGCGAACAGCAGGCCTGCCCGCAGTTCCACCTGACCGTACCACCAGCGCTCGACGGCGCCGACCGCGGCAGTCGTGGCGACCGTCAACAGCGAGATCCCGACCGCCGTCGAGGGTTCCACGCCGATCCAGTACACCAAGAGCGGGACGGCGAAGATCGCGCCACCACCCCCGGTCAGGCCCAGCGACAGTCCCACAATCACGCCTGCCGTCACCGCCGGCAGCGACGGCCAAGGAGCGGTGGCCGCCGCTGGAAGGGCGGCGAACAAGAGCGGAACAGCCGTCATCATGCCTCACTGGAACGGAGAAACCAAACCCGACCTGGGCGATCAGACCTGGGCGTCGGCCTGCTCCATCGGCCGCTGCATCGCGCTCCAAGCCTTGAAGCCCCCGACAAGATCGTGGACGTGCGGCCGGCCGATCTTTTGGAGCAGGCTGACGCCGATCGCCGACCGGTAGCCCCCCTCGCAATGAACCACGAGCGGACCCGCCGTGGGCACTTCGCCGTACCGCTCTTCGAGCCGGGGGAGTGGAATGTTGAGGCTCCCAGGAATGTGGCCGGCGGCATGCTCGGCCTCGCTGCGGATGTCGAGCACGGTCGGTGCGGCTCCGGCATCGGGTCGCCTGCCGGCCCGCCAGTCGGCGAGCGCAGCGGCCGTGATCCGTTGGGTTCGCTCGGCCAGTTCCGGCCGCTTCTCCAGGGCCCGCATGCCATCGGCCAGGTAGCCGGTCACGTTGTCGAAGCCGATCCGGCCCAACCGCATCACGGCCTCGTCCGCTCCCCCCTCGTCGGCGATCACGATAATCGGGTCGGAGTGGGTCAGCATCGACCCGGCCCACGTGGCATATTTCCCGGAGAGCGGGATGTTGATCGTCCCCTTCAGGTGCTCCCCCTCGAAGTCGATTGCGTCGCGCACATCGAGCAGCTGAGCCCCTGTGGCGGCTCGTGCGAGCACCTCCTCGATAGACAACGGCTTGAGGCTGTGCTGCATCGCATCGTGGAGACTCGTCCGCTCCTTGCGATTGAGAATCGCATCGTGGACGAAGTAGTCCGGTGCTTCAGGCTGGTCGGCCGTGACGATCTTCTTGAATTCCTCCCGGCTCATCGGCTGAAGGGCGTAATTAAACTTCTTCTGCTCCCCAATCGTGGAGACCGTGTCACTAGACAGCGACTTGCCGCACAGGCTACCGGCCCCGTGCGCCGGGTAAACGAGGGTGGCGTCGGGCAGCTTGACGAGTTTGTTTGTGATGCTGTCGTAGAGCATGTCAGCGAGTTCATCGGCGGTCACGCCGATGCTCGCCAGGAGATCGGGCCGGCCTACATCGCCGATGAACAGCGTGTCGCCGGTGAGCACCGCAAGGGGCTCGGTCGAACTCTTGGTCAGGTCATAGACGAGAATCGAAATGCCCTCCGGCGTGTGGCCTGGGGTCTCAAGAATGCCAAGTTTGACATCGCCGAACTCGACGGCATCGCCCTCCTTGAGCTTGACGCAGTCAAACTCGGCCTGGGCTCGGCTGCCAAGATGGATCGTGGCTCCCGCCTTGTCGCGGAGTTCGATGTGGCCGGCGATGAAATCGGCGTGGAAGTGGGTGAGGAACACGTGCTTGATCGTGTAGCCGCCCGCCGCGGCGTCGGCGAGGTAGTGGTCGACATCTCGCTGGGGATCGACGACGGCCGCCGTTTTCGTCTTGTCGTCGGTGATCAGGTACGAGGCGTGGGACAGGCAGGCGAGATAATACTGCTTGATGTTCATTGCGAGGGCTCCGGTTGGCGGGCAGAAAATGGCATCCGTGAAGTATCAATATATCGGAATACGACGATATGTCAATTGAGGAATTTCTCAGATGTTTGGCCTCGCGGGGGCCACAGCCTGGTTTTAACGTTTCGATTGCAGTTCAAACGGGGGCAGGGCGCCGCCGCCGGCTGGAATGTTCAGGCTGAGGGGTGACGTATCGGGATCGGCGTAGGCTCCACCGAGCCGATCGACTTGAGCGTCAGATGACTCGGGATCGGCGTTCGCTGTCGCACCTTCGGCTGCATACCACTCGACGGTTGCCTTCCACGTTCCGGCTGGGGCCCCGTCGGAGGATTCCCAGGTGCCGAGCACGAATTCGCCAGTGTCATCCGACCGACCCATCGGCCGAAGCTTTTCGGCCCCGGCGGCTAGCGTGCCCTCTGCGGGATGAAGCACCACGACCGCGCCGGCGGCAGGCTTTCCATCCACCAAAACTCGCCCCGAAACCGGCGCGGTCAAAACCCGTCCGTCGCCGCAGCCGCTCGTCGCGGTCATGATGAAGGAGGCCAGCAGCAGAACGGGCGGGGAAATCGACGGCATCCAAGGCATTCGAGTCGAACCAGACATGACAAACTCCGTAAACTAAGGCGAAGCGATCGCAGCGGCTCATGGGCCGTGATCGCGGTTTTGTACCAGGATTTCACCAGGTTTTCCTCTGCTCTTCAGACCGGCTTGATCAGCACGACCGAGAATGGCAGCCTGCGGAAACCGGTAGACTCAAGCCAGGCTCTGAAGAACGAGGCTTGTATGAACCGCGACGAAATCGTGTCTGGCTCTTGGTGGTGGCTGGAGGCCGGAGATTTGGACCGACTCTTCGGCGAGTTGACCCGAACTGGGCACCGCGTCGTCGGGCCGCAGGTGGCCGATGGGGCGGTGGTGTACCGTGATCTCTCCGGGGCGTGTGACCTCCCGCACGGCTGGCTCGACGAGCAGGATGGCGGCAGTTATCGGCTGCAGTACGACCCTTCCGCAGGCACGTTCGACCATGTGGTCGGCCCCCACTCACTGAAAAACTTTCTGTTTCCACCCCGGGAGACGATCGCCCGGTTCACCCGGACGGACGGCTCGTGGGAGCAGCAACCGACCGCCGATCCCGGGCCGCCGCTGGCAGTGATCGGGGTGCGAGCCTGCGATTTGGAAGCCCTGCGGATTCAGGACCGCGTCTTCATGGGAGGCGACCATGTCGACCCTGCGTATGCGGCCCGGCGAGAGCGGCTGTTTGTGGTGGCGGTCAACTGCCGCCGTGCCGCCGCTACCTGCTTCTGTCATTCCATGGGCTGTGGTCCCGCGGTCCGGCAATCCTTCGATCTTGCCCTCACCGAACACACCACAGACGGCAGGGCCCGGTTTGCCTGCGAAGTAGGTTCAGATCAGGGTGCAGCCATGTTGCGGGCCGCCTGCGAATTGCTGGCTGCCTGCTCGGCCGACGAGGTAACTACCGCCCGTCGCATGCCCGAGGATCTGGGCCGGCAGATGCACGAGCGGGAAACAATTCCCGGCGCTCCGCGGCCCCGGAGCCTGGACACGGAGGGCATCCGTGACCTGCTTTTTGACAACCTCGAGCATCCCCGTTGGGAGGAGGTGGCCACGCGGTGTCTGTCCTGCACGAACTGCACGCTTGTCTGCCCGACCTGTTTCTGCGCGAGCGTGACGGAGGTGGCTGATCTCTCTGGTGACGACGTGTCGCGGGAACGGCACTGGCAGAGTTGTTTCGCCCTCGACCACGCCCGGATGCATGGCCAGAGCGTGCGAAATTCCACGGCCTCTCGGTACCGGCAGTGGCTCACCCACAAACTCGCCGGCTGGATCGACCAGTTCGGCTCCTCGGGCTGCACCGGCTGCGGACGGTGCATCACCTGGTGCCCGGTGGGGATCGACATAACCCAGGAGGTGGCGGCGATCAGGCAGACGCCGGCCGGGGGTGCGAAGGGGGCATTGCCATGATCAGCCCCGCCGCCACGGCCACCCCAATCGACACTGATCCCTGGCGCGCCTATCCCGCCCGGATCCTGCGGATCAGGCCGGAGGTGCCGGGGGTCAGGACCTACGAACTGGCCTTCAAGGACGTGGCCGTGGGAGTGGCGTACCAGTTTGCCGCCGGTCAGTTCAACATGCTCTATCTGCCCGGGATCGGGGAGGCTGCGATCTCGATCTCATCCGACACCGTCGCCACGGCCGCGCTGGGCCACACCGTCCGGGCCGTGGGCAACGTGACCGACGCCCTCGCCCGGCTGGTCGTTGGAGACGAGTTGCTTGTCCGCGGTCCCTACGGCCGCCCGTGGCCGGTGGCGGAACTTGCCGGCCGGCATGTTGTGGTGGTGGGCGGCGGCCTCGGGCTCGCCTCGCAGCGGGCTGCGATCTATGAGTTTGCCCGCCACCGTGATCGTTACCGGAGCGTCACCATTCTGCACGGCGCCAAGACACCAGCCGACCTCTTCTACACCACCGAATATGCCGCCTGGCAGGCAGCCGGCATCGACGTGCGGCCCACCGTCGACGCCCCAGACCCCAACTGGTCCGGTGCGGTCGGGCTTGTCACCGACCTGCTGGCGGGATTAGCCATCGAGCCCGAGCGGTCGAGCATGCTCTGCTGCGGCCCCGATCCGATGATGAACGCGGTGGCCCGGGCCGCGCTTGGTGTGGGCATCGGCTTGGCAGACGTCCACGTGTCGCTCGAACGCAACATGGCCTGTGCTGTGCGGCATTGCGGCCTGTGCCAGTTTGGGCCTGCCTTCGTCTGCCAGGATGGGCCAGTGTTTCCCTACGACCGGATTGCCCGGTTCCTCGCCGTTCCTCACCTGTAAAGGATCGTGCCATGACTGCCAAACCGCGGCTCGCGGTCTTCAAGTTTGCCTCGTGCGACGGCTGCCAACTCCAGCTACTCGATGCCGCAGGGTTGCTCCAAATCGCCGATCGCATCGAGATCGCCCACTTCCTTGAAGCGAGCTCGCGGATCGAGCCTGGCCCCTACGACATCGGCCTCGTGGAAGGCTCGATCTCCACTCCCCACGACGCCGAGCGGATTCGCGAGATCCGCGGCGATTGCCGCTATCTCGTGACGATCGGGGCCTGTGCCACTTCGGGTGGCATCCAGGCCCTGCGAAACTGGGGGCGGCTCGATGAATTCATCGGGGCCGTCTACGCCAGTCGGCCCTACGTGGAATCCCTGGCCACGAGCACCGCGATCGCGGATCACGTGCCAGTCGATTTCGAATTACGGGGTTGTCCGATCGATACCGGCCAACTCGTGGAGTTGATCACGGCCCTCCTGCTCGGTCGCAAGCCCCGCACGCCGGGAGAATGCGTGTGTGTCGAGTGCAAAGCCCGCGGGACGGTCTGCGTGGCGGTAGCGAAGGGCATTCCCTGCCTGGGGCCAGTGACTCAGGCGGGCTGCGGGGCGATCTGCCCGGCCCACGACCGGGAATGCTTTGGCTGCTACGGCCCGGCCGAGGCGGTGAACCTCGTGAGCCTGACTGGTTTTTACCGGCAGCGAGGCACTTCCCGGGAGTCGCTCCTGCGGCTGGTACGGTCGATCAATGGCTACGCCCCCGCCTTTCGAGCGGCGGGCGACGCCCTCGAGGCCGAGGCGACGGAGGCGGCGACATGAGCGGCAGCGGTGTGCGGAAGATCTCAGTCAACGCCCTGGCTCGGGTGGAGGGAGAGGGATCGCTTCATGTTCGGGTGGCCAACGGTCGGGTCGAAATTGCAGAGTTTTCGATTTTCGAGCCGCCCCGGTTCTTCGAAAAGTTTCTTCAGGGTCGTGCGGTTCACGAAGTGCCCGATCTCGTGGCCCGAATCTGCGGCATCTGCCCGGTGGCCTACCAGATGACGGCCTGCCATGCGTTGGAGACGGCCCTTGGCTGCACCACCACGGTCCCGATCGAAACACTGCGGCGGCTCCTCTACTGCGGTGAGTGGATCCAGAGCCACGCGCTTCACATCCATCTGCTCCACGCACCCGACTTCCTCGGCCACGACAGCGGCCTGACCCTGGCAAAGGTCGCCCCCGAACTGGTCGAGCGAGGCCTCAGGCTCAAGGCGATCGGCAACCGGATCATGGAGGTGGTCGGCGGCCGGGCAGTGCATCCGATCAATGTTGCCATCGGTGGCTTCCACCGGGCTCCAGCCGGGGCCGACCTCCAGGGGCTTCTGCCCGATCTGGAGTGGGCCCTCGGGGCAGCGGAGACGGTCGTAGCCGAGGTGAGCCGGTTCGAGTTCCCTGACTTCGCCCGTGGGTATGAGTGTGTCAGCCTCAAAGATCCGGCCGAGTATCCGATGAACCAGGGACGGGTGGTCGCGTCAAGCGGGCTCGACATCGACGTGGCCGACTACGAGCGGCACTTTGAAGAGCGGCAGGTGGCCTGGAGCACCGCGCTGCAAAGCGTGATGCTCCCGGCAGCCACGCCTTACCTCTGCGGGCCCCTGGCCCGGTTCAATCTTTGCTTCGACCAACTTCCGCCGCGGGCTCGGGCCGCCGCCGAGGCCTGCGGTCTGCCCTGGCCACTGACCAATCCCTTTCAGAGCATCGTGGCCCGGGCAGTGGAGGTTGTGGCGGCCTGCGAGGAGGCGGTGCGGATTGCGCGGGCGGTACAGGCGGCCATTAGCCCCTGTCGCGTTCCCTTCGAGCCGCGGGAGGCCGAGGGCTGCCATGCTACGGAGGCTCCCCGCGGTATCATCTTTCATCGCTTCCGCATTGGCGCGGACGGGCTCATCGCTGCCGCCCGGATCATACCGCCGACCTCACAAAACCAAGGGCAGATCGAGGCCGACCTGCGGGACATGCTTCCTGATGTGCTCGATCTCGACGACGCCGCAGTCACCCATCGCTGCGAGCATCTGATCCGCAACTACGACCCCTGTATCAGCTGCGCGACGCATTTCCTCAAGCTGAAGATCGAGCGAACATGAGAATTTTTCTGAAAGCGGGGAGCATCGCGGCCCTGATCCTCACGGCCGCGGGATTCATGTCACCGACTGCCGGGCAGGTGCCGGCCGTGATCTACCACGCCCATCCCAACCTCGGCTATGTGCGGGAAAACTTTGTCGCCCACCTCGACTACCTGGCAACGCATTCCTTCTCCACGATCACCCTCGACCAGTTTTACGACTGGCGGGTCAACGACGGGATCCTGCCGTACCGGCCGATTCTGCTCACCGTCGACGATAACTACAGCCTCGGCTACACCGAGATGTATCCGGCCCTGGCCGCCCGCGGGATGGTCGCCACCAACTTCACCCACACCCGGGGCATCGGAATCGGCGTCCCCAAGGCAACCTGGGAGCAGGTCGCGGAGATGGACGCGGCCGGCGTATTCCTCGTCGAGGCCCACAGCCAGACGCATCCGCGGCTGACCTCGATTTCGGCGGCCCAACTGCGTCAGGAAGTGACCGGCTCTCGGACAGACATCGCAGCGAATGTCGGCGGCAAGGTCAGCGACCACTTCGCCTATCCCTATGGCGGCTACGACGCGGCGGTGATCGCCGAAGTCGAGGCGGCTGGCTACCGGACCGCGATCACGACCAAGAAAGGGCTCAACACCCGCGAGACACCGCTGTTTGAACTGCGGCGCTGGCCTGGCGACGGCCGGGATCTGGCAGCCTTCCTGGCGGAATCGGGCCTCGGAACCCTGCCTCCGCCGCCCCCTGGACCCGGCTGGATTCTCGACAATGCCGATCCCGCGGCCCGGCCCCAGGGGATCGGCTGGTCGGCGACTACGAGCTCCTCGGCCTACGACGGCAAGAGTCTGATCGGCTCGGCCGGGCCGGAAGTCTCCATGCGGTGGGCCGCGCATCTGCCCGAGTCGGGCACGATGCGGATCCATGCTCGCTGGACGGCGACGGCGGATCGTGCGCCCCGGGCTCTTTACAGCATCGAGGCGGCCGATGGCATCGATACGATCTCAGTTGACCAGCGGACGCAGGGGGGGCAGTGGGTGGTGTTGGGTGAGCATACGTTTTCCCCGGGCCAGCCCGTGGTCGTCTCGCTGGCAGGAGACTCGGGCACGCTCTCGGCCGATGCGATCTGGTTTGAGCCGATCGCCACGACCGCCGCGCCGCTGGAATTGGTGATCGACGTGGCCGATGGAACCCGGACGCAGCAGGAGGCGGGCCGGGGCTGGATCGGTCCGGAGTGGTCGTCGTTGACCAAGACCGGAGCGGGCTCGCTGGTGCTTGATCGGGCAAACTCCCTAGCCGGACCGGTGCTGATTGAAGCGGGCGGGATCGTTCTGGCAGATCCCGCGGCACTGGCAGGCTCGACGTTGATCGAACTGGAGGCCTCGGCCAGGCTCGACCTCTCCACCATGGAGGGCGGCTACCACGTGCCGGCAGGCCAGACCATCGCGGGGACCGGCACGATTTCGGGGTCGATCGTGTTTGGAGCCGGATCCACGCTTTCGCCGGGAAGTGGTCGCGGTCACTCCCCGATCGCGGCGGTGCCGGAACCGGCCGGCTTTGGCATCCTCGCCGGGGGCTTGGCAGCGGCTGGCCTTTGGCGGACTCAGATCAGGAACACGACGAAGAGGGCAGTGAGGCCGATCAGCACCAGGGCGATACCCATGAATCGTGCGATCGGCAGCCGATTGGCATAGCGATAGTCTTTGTCTTCGAGCGCCACGAGAGTGTAGCGATGCTCCCACATGCCGGCGAGCGTGGCCCCGATGCCGAGCAGGATGAGCGCTGCCCCGATCATTCGCGTCTTCACTGGCGAGAGCCCGATCAGCGGACCGTCCAAGTTGATCGCCGCCTGACCGAGCCGTTCGATGCCGAAGCCGAGGCTGATCATCGCCAGGCTCGTGCGGATCCAGGCCAACAGCGTCCGGTCGGCCGCCTGGCGGTTGCGGTCACGGGCAAGTTCGTTGGTCACAGACGAGCCGGAGTCGTGCATGGTGGTGAGTTCTCCCGTGCGCAGTACGAGCAGTCCTGAATGAAGGTTCGCTCAAAGGGTAGCCCGGTCGAGGGCGCCCATTTCGAGCATAGTCTCCCCGATCAAGATTCGTGAGCCCTGTGTCCACCGGCATCAGCGTGGTCGGAGCCGACCTCGTCGTCGAACTCTCGCTCTGTGAGTTTCTCGGCCGGCTCGCAGATCTCGTGCCGCCGCGGCGGAAGCACCGGCGCCAGGCTTTTGGAAGGGGCTGTGACCGTCCTATCCGTAGTGGATTTTCAGCGTCACACCTGTGGCGCTTCCCCGACAAGGCGGGTATGGCAGCCCGGTGCTCGGCGGAAATAACGGCAGAGCTGTCGAAATAGCCGCTCGATCGGAACAAAGGGTGGCAACCCGCGGCTGCAGGTTGTGCAATAAGCGTCAAAAGGTCAACGATTGACAGAAACGCTGCAATGGTTGAAAATTTTCCAACAAAAATGGGGTTATTCAACGATTACGACGCCTGGGGCGATGCCATCAGCGGCGCCAGTCTCAGGCTCGCCTGCGACGCTGTCGAGACGTCAATGTGGTCGCTCGACAGCATCGACCTCGGGGGAGTTGTGCTGCAAATAGCGACCGAAGGTGGGGGCAGTCTGTGCTACGGTGGCAACACGCAGGCGGGTTTGTTGTTGTTCGTGCCGCTCACTCGTGCGCACGAACAGGTTGTCAACGGCGAATCGCTCGATAACGAGTCGCTGTTCGTCATCCCACGCGGCGCAGACTTCCGAATTTGTGTTCGGCGACGCGCCCATGCCTGGTGCTCGATCCACCTTCCGGCTGGCGTCATGGAACCATTGAACTCGCAGACGGAAAGCCACAGGATCGCCAGCCGTCGGGGTGCGGTCCCGAGGCTCACTCGGATCGTGACCAAGATCGCAGCCACGCTCCTCTCGCTGCCCGCCGACACCGCCGCCCACAGTGCTGCTGGCCGCGCCCTCGTCGATGCGGCGGCCGCCTGCCTGTCTGGTCCGGCTCCGTCACGCGACCCGCGGGGCCGGCCGCGTCTGAATCGGGCCGAAATCATCCGCCGTGCGATGGCGGTGATCGAAGCCTCCCAGACCATGCCGACGGCAACAGAACTCGCCCGTCACGTCGGCGTCACTGAACGCACGCTGCTGCGGACGTTCCAAGATACCTACGGGGTGCCGCCGAAGAAGTATCTCATGCTGCGCGAGCTCCATCATATTCGTCGCATGCTTCGGGCCGGCGCCACCCACGATGCCACCGTGACCGACGTTCTCTCGCGGTACGGAATCTGGGATTTCGGCCGATTCGCGGCGCGGTACCGCAGGCAGTTCGGCGAGTTGCCATCGGAAACCGTGCGCCGCGTCCGAGCGTGACTTCCCGGAGCGTACGCCGCCACGACTACTGGTGGCGGTGGTGTGCGTTCACCCGACACGTTCCTCGGTTGCCCCGTTACTCGGCTCCAGTTCAAAAATGTGCACGATTGTGCCACTCGCAAACGTCTGAACGAGCGCACCCGTCGCAGCCTCGCGCCGCTTCCCGACGTTTCCGATCGCCAGTGCCGTGACGGCCCGCCTGAGCTTGTGATTCGGGGCAAACACCCCGTGATGCCGGTGCCGATGCTGGCGCAATGGTGGCACAAGATCAGCGAGCCGGTCGAGGAACTCAAATCGGGAAAGTTCGCCGCCGCCGCTGGCTCCCGGCCGCGTGGATTTTCGGCCGCGGCCGGGCCCGACCCAGTTGGCGGCTTTGTGCCGCGGCAGCACGTAGCGGACGCGAGCGATCCGGCCGTCTGCACTGCGCCTCACGGAGAGGAGTTCTGGCGCAAAAGGCGGCTGGGCACAGTACCGCAGGAGATGCTCCAGGGGCTGACACGAGTCGCGCCGTTGGAGACGAAAGAGCGTGATCCGGACGAAAAGCGTCGATGGAAAACCCGCTGTTTCCCAGGCGTGTCAGTCGGCGTGCATGTCGGCGGCAGCAGCGACAGGGACTCGCTCCGTTTGGGTCAGCAAACGGTGCCTGCCACGAATGGCACGAAGATAGCCGTAAGTCCTTTCGTGGCAACCGCA
>ERZ889217.368-NODE-368-length-28409-cov-237.866262_pt1 | contig 28409 bp, 32 predicted proteins | sample MGYA00521098_ERZ889217 | MGnify/ENA primary metagenome ERZ889217 (study PRJEB32303, sample SAMEA104408613) | aquatic metagenome | biome: Brackish water; feature: Pelagic; material: water | place: Baltic Sea | collected 2014-06-10T22:04:00 | depth 2,362 m ... | reverse complement strand
CGATCAAGAGACCCTGGCCACAGCCATCGAGGCCTCCCAGACAGGTCACTTGGTGCTTGGCACCTTGCACACAAACTCCGCCGTCAAAACCGTAGAACGGGTGCTGGGCATGTACCCCCCCAGCGAGCAAGAAAGCGTCCGGCGAGCGATTTCAGAATCACTGCTAGGAGTGATAGCCCAGGGACTGCTTAAAACCACCGACGGCAAACGTGCCGCTTATCACGACATTTTGATTAACACCGACGCCTGCAAGGACTACATCCAGCGAGGCGAACTCGATGAGATCGAGGAGATCATGAAGCGCAGCGCTTTCGATGGCATGCAAACCGCCAATCAGGCCTTGCAGCAATTGGTGGAAGCCAACCGGGTTACGCCAGAGGACGCTTTAGCCCAAAGCCTCAAGCCCAACGAACTGGCTCAAGCGCTTCGCGGTCGCACCTAGGCAGCGCAGAGGTGCTGCCAAGGTTTGCTAGTGGCTCGCCAGGCGGGCCACTAGCAACACCGATAAGCCCACCGACAGGCCCACCATTGCCAGCCGGCCGTTCCAGATCTCGGCTTGGGGGGTAATTCCCCGGCGCCAGGCGTTGAGCTCAGTGGCACTCACTGGCTCAAACCCGTCGGGCACTTGATCAATATCGACGGTTTCTTGAAGCTCGCGGTTGAGGGTGGTCATTGAGCCGCACCAAATACCGGAAGGAATTCACTTTACGACGATTAAAAGCACGGTTGTGATTCGTAAAGCAAGCCGGCTTGCTCCAGGGGCAGCCGGGCAGCCACGCCCAGGTCAAAGCAGCTGCTCTGGCCGCCGGCCAGGCGCTGGGCCCCAGCCACCCCGATCATGGCGGCGTTATCGGTGCAGTAGGCCAGCGGAGCCACCCGCCAGGCCAGGCCATCAAGCCCGCAGCGCTGCTCCAAAAGCTGCCGCAACCGCCGATTGGCGGCCACGCCACCCACCAGCACCAGCGTGCCCAGGCCCTGCTCGCGCGCGCAGCGGCAACTGCGCTCCACCAACACCTGGGCCACCACCTGCTCAAAGCTGGCCGCTAGATCAGCCAGCGGCAGCGGCTCGTTGCCTGCCCGGTGCTCAGACTGGTGCTCAGCTTCCAAAGCGCGCACCAGGCGCAGCATCGCCGTTTTGAGGCCGCTGAAACTGAAGTCGTAGGGATAGAAGCCGCCCTCCGGCCGCGACACCCGGCCCTTGGGCAAGGCAAAGCGAAGGGGATCGCCGTTTTGCCCAGCCGCCTCAATCGCCGGACCACCCGGGTATCCGAGCCCGAGCAGGCGGGCCACCTTGTCGAAAGCTTCGCCGGCGGCATCGTCGTGGCTGCGGCCCAAGCGGACATAGCGACCAGGCCCATCCACCCGCAGCAACTCGGTGTGGCCGCCGCTCACCAGCAGCACCAGGTAGGGACCGGGGGGCAGCGGCTCGCCCAGCTGCACCGAGCAGAGATGACCTTCCAGGTGGTGAACGGCCACAAAGGGCTTGCCATGCAGCCTCGCCAGGGTGCGGCCCGTGACCGAGGCCACCAGCAGGGCCCCCACCAGGCCCGGGGCGGCGGTGGCGGCGATGCCATCGAGCTCGGCCATGGTCACGCCGCTGTCGCGGCACACCTGCTCAATCAGCTGGGGCAGGGCCTCGACATGACGCCGCGAGGCGATTTCCGGCACCACGCCTCCCCAGCGGGCGTGCTCTTCAACCTGGGAGGCGACGGCACTGGCCAGCACCGTCTGATCGCGCACAATCGCTGCCGCTGACTCGTCACAACTTGTTTCGAGGGCCAGAACCAATGGCATTGGACTTCAACAGCTCCCGTACTGTCCAGAAGTGTCATCCTGCCCCGCGGCCTTGCGTCCGATGCGCCGTCTTTTCTCCCGCCGACTCTTCGCGGTTCTGCTCTCCGCCTTCCTGTTGCTCGGCTTCGCCCCTGCGGCCAAGGCTGACGTGGCAGGGCTGACCCCCTGCTCAGAGAGCGCCCGCTTCCAGCAGCGCGCTGCTACCGCCAAAACCGATCAGGCCAAGGCGCGCTTCGCGATGTACAGCCAGTCCGTATGCGGTGCCGATGGCCTGCCCCATTTGATCGTGGATGGTCGCTGGAACCATGCCGGTGATTTCATGCTCCCTGGCATTGCCTTCCTCTACATCGCTGGCTGCATTGGCTGGGCTGGTCGCAACTACCTGCGAGCCATCCGCGGCGATAAAGACGCAACCATGAAGGAGATCCAGATCGATCTGCCCCTGGCTTTTAAGAGCACCCTGGCAGCCGCCACCTGGCCCCTGGCCGCCTTCGGCGAGCTCACCAGCGGCAAGCTGCTCGAATCTGACGACAAGGTCACTGTTTCTCCTCGCTGAGCAGTTTCTCCCCGCTAAGGGGTTCTTGCCCTGCCAGTACTAGACGCCTCTCTAATTTTTCACCATGAAAAAGTTTCTCACCACCGCTCCGGTATTTGCTGCCATCTGGTTTGGCCTTACCGCTGTAATAATTATCGAATTCAACCATTTCTTCCCCGACTTGCTGTTCCTTCCCCTCTGATCAGCCCCTTCTGATCAGCCATTTCTGATCAGCGGCGGCCCCCTCGGGGCCGCTTTTTTTTGTCCGAGACCAGCTGCCTTAGCCCAGCAGCTGCTCAAGCTCAGCTAACGCCTGCTCCAGTTCGCCGTTAACAAGCACCGCGTCAAATTCCGGCGCCGCAGCCAGCTCGACCTTGGCCCGCTGCAGCCGCCGGCCAATCGCCTCCTCGCTGTCAGTGCCGCGGCCGCGGATACGCCGCTCCAGCTCCTCAAAACTGGGGGGTTCGACAAAAATCTGGAAAGCCTCGGCAAAGCTTTGGCGCACCTGGCGTGCCCCCTCCAGCTCGATCTCAAGCAGCACGGGCCTTCCTGCAGCGAGCTGGGCCTGCACCGGTTGGCGGGGGGTGCCGTAGAGGTTGCCGGCAAATTCGGCCCACTCCAGAAACCCGCCCTCAGCCACCTGGCCTTCAAAGGCGTCGCGCGACAAAAAGAAGTAGTGCTGGCCATCCAGCTCACCGGCGCGGGGGGCGCGGGTGGTGGCTGAGATCGATAGCCAGATCTCCGGATGCAGTAGCAGCAGCCTCTGCACCAAAGTGCCCTTGCCGACTCCACTAGGGCCGGTGATCAAGGTGAGACGGCCGGGCAAGGCGCTCATGGCGGGCGACAGCTCTGGCCTGCAGAGTAGAAGCCACCCTCCCGCCTGCAGGCATTGGACGTCACGACCCTGCGGGCGGTGCTGGCCGAATGGCGGCCGCTACTGCTGCCAAGTCGCTTCGAGAAGGCCCAGCAGGCCAGCCCCCAGGCCCTGCAGATCGGCCTGCGCAGCCTTAGCGGTAACCACTGGCTCGAGCTCAGCTGGCAGGCGGAAGCGGCTCGGCTGCACACGATCCCGCCGCCACCGCGCCAAGGGGATGGCAGCACCCTGGCCCAGCAGCTGCAGCACGGCCTCAAGGGTCTGGCCCTCATAGAAATCCAGCAGCAGGGCTGGGAGCGGGTGGTGGAGCTCGGCTTCGCCAGGCGTCCCGGTGAGCCCGTGCTGCGCTGGCTGGTGGTGGAGCTGATGGGCCGCCACAGCAACCTGCTGCTGCTCGACGCCGACCGCCAGGTAGTGGCCCTGGCCCGCCAGGTAAAACCCCAGCAATCACGCCTGCGGCCAATCGGCACCGGCGACCCATACCAACCGCCCCCGCCCCTGGCGGGCGAGCCGCCGCGGCTGGAAGAGAGCTTTGCAAGCTGGCAGCGCCGACTGCGCCTAGTGCCCCTGCCCCTGCAGCAGGCCCTGCGCGATGCCTACCAGGGCATTAGTCCGGCCTTACTGCGCCAGCTACTTCCCTGCGGCTGGGGCGAACTGGCCGTGGACAGCATCAGTCCGGAGCAATGGCAGCAGTTGTGGCAGGGCTGGCGCCAGTGGCTTGAAGCCGTGCAGCTGGGGCGATTCAGCTGGCAGCTCGAACCGGCCGGCTACCGCTGCTGGGCTGGATCCAGCGGCCATACCCCGGCCGCAAATCCCACCCTGGCAATCAATCAAGGCCTAGCCGCCTATTTCAGCGAGCACCTCGGCGCCCAGGTGCTTGCTCAGCAGCGCCAGCAGCTGCAGCACCGCTTGCAGGCCACAGTCGAGCGCGAAAGCCGCCAGGCCAGCGAGCAGCAAGCCCTGCTGGATGCGGTGCCGGAAGGGGAAGCTCTGCAGCGCCGCGCCGATGCCCTGCTCAGCCAGCTCCAGCCGAGCCGCCAGTGCATTGAAGAGGCCCAGAAGCTCTACAAAACCGCCCGCAAGCGGCGGCGCTCGGTGGCGGCGATCACCCCCAGGCTGGAGCTGCACAGGCAGCGGTTAGCAAGCCTCGAAGCCAGCCTCACCTACCTGGAGCAGGCCGACAGCCTCGAGCAGGTGAGCAGCCTGGCTGCCGAGCTCGAAGCCCTGCTGGCTGAGCGCGGTCAGCGCAAGAGCGCGGGGGGTCGCCAGAGCCGGCGGGCTGGGGCGATCGAGGGGGTGCCCCAACCCCTGGAGCTGCACACACCTTCCGGCTTGCCCATCCAAATTGGCCGCAACCACCGCCAAAACGAATGGATCGCCTTTCGCCAGGCGCGCCGCGGCGATCTCTGGTTCCACGCCCAGGAGCTGGCCGGCAGCCATGTGGTGCTGAAAAGCTCGGAGCGACCGGCCAGCGATGCGGATCTGCAGGCCGCAGCCGATCTGGCCGCCCACTACAGCAGGGGCCGGGGCAACCGGCGGGTGCCGGTGGTGATGGTGCCCACCGAGGAGTTGCAACGCATTCCTGGTGCAGCGCCCGGTACCGTGCGCCATCGTGGCGGCTCCGTGCTGTGGGGCGAACCTCAGCGGGCTCTTAGCTTGCTGACGGAGCAGAAACGATGAGCGCCGAACCCGAAATCTCAGCCAACCGCCTCGCCGCGCCCGAAACGGGGCCTGGAGAATTTCCAGCCGAAGTGGAGATGAGCCTGGTGGACCATCTCGAGGAGCTACGCCGCCGCGTGCTGCGCAGCCTGCTGGCGGTAGTGGTGGCGGCAGCAGCCTGCCTCGTCGCCGTTAAACCATTGGTGCGGCTGCTGGAAGTGCCAGCGGAGGGCATCCGCTTTCTGCAGCTGGCCCCGGGCGAATTTTTGTTTGTGTCGTTCAAAGTGGCGGGCTACGCCGGGCTCACCTTGGCCCTGCCCTACGTGCTCTACGAGGGTCTGGGGTTCGTGCTGCCCGGTCTTACCCGGCGGGAGCGGCGGCTGGTGGCCCCGGCGGTAGCTGGCTCGGCGGTGCTGTTTGCGGCGGGGCTGGCCTTCGCCTGGTGGGCCCTGGTGCCCGCAGCCCTGCGCTTCCTGGTGAGCTACGGCGCCGATGTGGTCGAACCGAGCTGGTCGATCGAGCGCTACCTCGACTTCGTGCTGCTGCTGATGGTGGCCACCGCGCTGGCATTTCAACTGCCGGTGCTGCAGTTGTTGCTCGGCGCCCTTGGCCTGGTGAAGGCCCAGCCCATGCTGGCGAGCTGGCGCTGGGTGGTGTTGGCAAGTGCCCTGGCGGGGGCCGTGTTGACCCCCTCCACCGACCCCGTAACGATGCTGCTGCTCTCCGGGGCGATCACGGCCCTCTACCTAATCGGCGTTGGCTTGGTGGCCTGCACCGAACGGCTGCGGCCCGCCTAGAGCAAAAATTCGCTGGCCCGGCCGGCCGGGATCTCCAAGGCCAGACCCATGGCCTTTCCCTGCCTCGGCTTATCGGAGGTGGTGCCCAGCCAGCTGCGCACCTGCTCGGCCACGCCTAGGCCGTTCAGCAAACCCACCAGTTCCTCGAGCTTGCTGCGGTAGCCCTCCTCCGTGAGCGGAAAGGATTGCTGCTCTAAGTAGGCCCACATCACCTGTAGATAGAGCCGGCCGCGACGCTGCACCAGCTGCAGGTCGTAGGAAACCTGCCAACGGGTTTGCAGCAGATCCCAAACCTCTTGCGCAGACAGGGGCGCACCTGGCTCAGGGGCTGGGGGGAGGGCACTGGAGGGCAGGGACACGCCCGAGCTCACGCGACGGATTGCACAACAGCATGTTGCAGGCCCAGCGGCAGGCCGGCTGCACCGCCCCGGAGCCGCACAGGCAAGGTTCATAATGGGCGCCACATTGTCCAGGCGCGTCTTCATGACCCAGATGCCAGCGAGCGCTTCAAATAGCGCCTCCAACGGTGATGTGCCCGGCATGGGCCGCCGGCAGTTCATGAACCTGCTGACCTTCGGGTCTGTGACCGGTGTGGCCCTGGGAGCCCTCTATCCAGTGGCTCGTTATTTCATCCCCCCCAAGGCTGCAGGCGGCGGCGGCGGCACCACCGCTAAAGATGAGCTCGGCAATAGCGTCACCGCCAGCGGCTGGCTCAGCAGCCACAAGGAGGGCGATCGCAGCCTGGTGCAGGGCCTCAAGGGAGATCCCACCTACTTGCTCGTTGAGGGCAATGACGCCATCGGCAGCTACGGCATCAACGCCATCTGCACCCACCTGGGCTGCGTAGTGCCCTGGAACAGCGGCGCCAATAAGTTCATGTGCCCCTGCCACGGCTCCCAGTACGACGCCACCGGCAAGGTGGTGCGCGGTCCAGCGCCCCTCTCCCTGGCCCTGGCTCACGTCTCTGTAGACAACGACAACGTCTTCCTTAGCCAGTGGAGCGAAACCGACTTCCGCACCGGCGACAAGCCCTGGTGGGCCTGATTACCCCGATCCAGCTTTTCTTCTCCCTGTCTGTCGCCTGATCTCGTGATGCGTCGTTCCCTTTCCCTGCTGCTCGGCTCCCTAATCGCCTTCGCCGTGCTTTTGACCGGCGCCAGCCCCAGCTGGGCCTATCCCTTCTGGGCCCAGCAGAACTACGCCAGCCCCCGGGAGGCCACCGGCAAAATCGTTTGCGCCAACTGCCACCTGGCCAAAAAGGCCACCCGGGTGGAAGTGCCCCAGGCCATTTTCCCTGACACGGTGTTTAAGGCCGTGGTGGAAATCCCCTACGACGCCAGCGTTCAGCAGGTGGCTGGCGATGGCAGCCCCACCGGTCTCAACGTCGGCGCTGTGGTGATGCTTCCCGATGGCTTCACCCTTGCCCCGCAAGACCGTCTCAGCGAGGAGCTGAAGGAGGAAACTGCCGGCATCTACTACACCCAGTATTCCGACGACCAACCCAACATTCTGTTGGTGGGCCCGATCTCCGGTGATGAGCACCAAGAGATCGTTTTCCCGATTCTTTCTCCTGATCCCGCCACCGACAGCAGCATCCACTTCGGCAAATACCAGCTGCATGTGGGCGGCAACCGTGGCCGCGGCCAGGTGTATCCCACCGGCGAGAAGAGCAACAACGGCGTCTTCAACGCCCCCGTAACTGGGACGGTGTCAGCAATCACTGCCGGTGATAACGGCGCTTCCCTGGTGGAGATCACCGCCGCAGATGGCACTACAGCCACCGAAACCGTGCCGGCTGGCCCCACCGTCTTGGCGGCTGTTGGTGATGCAGTAGTTGCCGGTTCACCGATCACCAACGACCCCAACGTGGGTGGCTTCGGCCAGATTGATGCCGAGGTGGTGCTGCAAAACCCTGTGCGCATCTACGGTTTGCTGGCTTTCTTTGCCGCAATCGCCCTGGCCCAGATCCTGCTGGTGCTCAAGAAGCGCCAGGTTGAAAAGGTTCAGGCTGCTGAAGGCTTGATCTGAGCAGCGTGCTTGCCACCTTCACCTCCCCGGGGCCCCTGGTTTTCCAGCTGGGCCCCTTTGCCTTGCGCTGGTACGGCCTGCTCATCGCCGTGGCCGTGTTGCTGGGGCTAAGCCTGGCCACCCGGCTCGGCCGGGCTCGGGGCATTGAGCCATCCCTGATTGCCGATCTCCTGCCCCTGATGGTGCTGGGGGCCGTGATCGGGGCCCGCATCTACTACGTCGCCCTCGAGTGGCGCCAGTATTCCGGCAACTGGCTAGAAGCGATCGCGATTTGGCGTGGAGGCATCGCCATCCACGGCGCCCTGCTGGGCGGCGCCCTGGCCACGATGCTGTTCTGCCGCTGGCGCCGGCAGCCCTTCTGGCAGCTGCTCGATGTGCTGATGCCCGCCGTGGCCCTCGGCCAGGCGATTGGCCGCTGGGGAAATTTCTTTAATTCCGAGGCCTTCGGCTTGCCTACGGATCTTCCCTGGAAACTGCAGATCCCCGCGGCCAGCCGCCCAGCTGAATTTCTTGAGCAGCTCTACTTTCACCCCACCTTCCTCTACGAATCCCTTTGGAATCTGGGGGTGTGTGCCCTACTGCTGGGGCTATTTCGGGCCGCCAGTCGCGGCCGTATTCAGCTGCTGCCAGGAGCACTCAGCTGCGTATATCTGATGGCCTACAGCAGCGGGCGGGTGTGGATTGAAGGGCTACGCCTCGACCCCCTCTGCCTGCTCTCCGAGCCGCCCTTCTGTGATGGCGGTCTGCGCATGGCCCAACTGGTCAGCCTGCTGTTGATTGCCCTTGGCGGCCTGGGCCTCTGGTGGCTCTACCGCCGCCACCGCCCCCTGCCCGACCCCAGTGGAGTAGCCACTTGAATAACAAGCCTGTCTGGATAGTTGGTGCCGGTCCCGGCGCTCCTGACTTGCTCACCCTGCGCGCCGCCCGCCTGCTGGAGCAGGCGGAGGTGTTGGTGTGGACCGACTCCCTAATCAATCCCCAGATCGCAGCCCTGGCGCCCGAAGGCTGTGAGCAGGTGCGCACCAGCACCCTCACGCTGGAGCAGGTGATGGAGGTGGTGCTGGATCGGGCCCGGGCTGGCAAAACCGTGGTGCGGCTCCACGATGGGGATCCCTGCCTCTATGGCGCCATCGCCGAGCAAATTTGCCGCCTGGCCGATGCCGGTATCGGCGTGGAGGTGGTGCCCGGCTTGAGTGCTTACCAGGCCACCGCATCGGCCCTGCAGAGCGAGCTCACCATCCCTGGCCTGGTGCAGACGATCGTGCTGAGCCGCGCTGGCGGACGCACCGGCGTGCCGGAGCGGGAGGCCCTGGAGCGGCTGGCCGCCCTGCGCGCTTCCCTTTGCCTCTACCTCAGTGCTCGCCATGTGGAAGAGGTGCAAACCGAGCTGCTGCGCCACTACCCCGCCGACACTCCCGTAGCCATTGGCTACCGGGTGAGCTGGCCTGATGAGTGGATCAAGGTGGTTCCCCTGGCCGACATGGCCCGGGTGAGCCAGGAACGGCAGTTGATCCGTACCACCCTCTACGTCGTGAGCCCGGCGCTGGCGGCGCCGGCGGAGGCCCGTTCTCGCCTCTACTCAGCAAGCCACAATCACCTATTTCGCGGCGGCGCTAGCTGAAAAAGGCATCAGCCCGTCTCTCCATAAAGCTCCCGGGCCAAGCGCTGCCGATCGAAGCCACAGCCCAGGCGCTCGACGATCGCCTCCAGGTCCCGGGCGGCATTACCCAAGCAGCAGGTGCCCCCAGGGGAAGGGGTGACGTTGAAGACAAGGCCGGGCCGGGCCGCGATGCTGGCCTCACCGAGCATCAGCTTGCGGTTGGCCTTATCGATCAGCTGGGGGCGCACGCCGCCATAGCCCTCAGCGAAGCTGAGATCCTCGAGGCGCATGTCGGGCACGATCTTGCGAGCATCTGCCAAAAACAATCGCCGCCGCAGCCAGGGCACCTCGAATAGCAAGTTTTTGAAGATGTAATTGCGGATATCGGCGATGCGAAAGAGCTGCCAGAACACGGCCAGCACGGCCCAATCGAGCCGCAGCACCTTCAGAAACTCCCAGAACGAAGCGGGCTTGTAGCGCTCCAGCAGCGGCAGCAGCAGGGCGGTGGGGCCAAAGCGGGTTTTGCCAGGGGCGCGCACGTCCGGGTCGCCGTGGATGGCGGCAAAGGGCAGCTTGTCGTTCTGCACGGTGTAAACCTTGCCCCGGAGCAAATCCGGCGTGAAGTAGAAGCTGCCGGCCACCGGCAGGCAGGAATACTCCAGTCCGTAGCCCATGCGCTGGGCCATCAGCAGGCTGTGGGCTCCGGCATTCACCACCACGTGCCGAGCCCACACCGAGCGGGGAGCCTCCCCGGCGGCGCTGGAGCAGCCTGGGGTGGGGGCCAGTTCCACCCGGTAGCCATCGCCCTCCGGCGTAATCGCGACCACGCTGGTGCCTAGCTGCACCGTGAGCTGGCGCTCACTGCCGGCCACGCCCTTCTTGGCCTGGGCCACGAACGAAGCCGAGAGCTCCTCGTAATCCACGGCGGTGTACGTGCGGCGGATGCCGATCGCCACCAGCTCCTCCGGGCGCAACTCCCCCTGCACCAGTCCCACCTGGGGCTCCCACTCGGCGATCTGCGGCTTCTCGAGCAGCTCCATCGCCGGGAAGTGGGGTGAAAAGCGCTCAAAGCGCTCCCGCAGGAAGGTGCACTCGCGCTCGCCCACCCCCAGCACCATTTTGGGAGTGCGAAAAACGCAGCGCTCGCGGCTGGCTGGATCAAGCAGCTCGGCGTAGTTCACGATCATCTCGGCGGTGCGCTTCACCCGCACCGCCTTCTCGAGCGTGTAGTTGGTCTCAATGTCGCCGCAGTGGATCGTCTGGCTGTTGTTGGTGGCCTTGGAGTTCACCCGGGCTAGGGCGTCGTAGCGCTCCACCAGCAGGATGCGGCCCAAATCGGTGTAGCGGGCCAGCTCAAACAGCAGGGCCGTGCCGCACACCCCGCCTCCCACGATCAACACATCTAAAGATGCTGGCTTGGGATCCGCTGCTTCGGGGTTGGCGCTCACGCAATGCGACTGGCTCTTAGCCCATGGTGACCGATCGACTGCCTGTGGTGTTTTAAGCTCAGGGAGTGCGGGCGATTAGCACAGCGGTAGCGCACTTCCTTCACACGGAAGGGGTCACTGGTTCGAATCCAGTATCGCCCATTTCAACGGCTGGACTGCATCAAATTTGCCTGCAGAATGTCTATATCTGCTGAGCTTGCTGTTCTGGTGTCGGATTCCCCCAACCCCGAGGCCTTATCCGCCCTGCGCTGCATCGGTCAGACGCTGCGCCAGGGCCGGGAGGGCCAAGGCCTCGAACTGGCCGTGCTGGCAGCCCGCCTAAACATGGGAACCGAACAACTTCAGGCCCTGGAAGAAGCCGACGCCAGTCGCTTGCCGGAACCGGTGTTTGTGATCGCCCAGGCCCGCAGAATCGCCAGCAGCCTGGCCATCAATATCGATGGCCCCCTGCAAACCCTGCGCGATAGCGGCCAGTTTCAGGCCAAGCCGATCAAGGTGGCCGAACTGAGCCAGCGCGCCCCAACCAAACCGGCACAAACCAGCGGCCGACTGGCCATCACAGCAGCAATCCTGGTCGCCCTCAGCGCCGCCGGCGCCGCGGGCTGGCAGCAGTGGCAGCGTCACCAGGCCCGCCCAACCCAGCCGCAAGCCCAGCCCCAGCTGCTGACTGAGATTCCCCCAGTAGTTCGAGACAGAGAAAGCGGCAGCGGCAGCCTCGAGCCCGATCAGCTGCAACTGACGAGCAGCCAGCCCAGCTGGCTCGAAATAAAAACAAAAACCGGCACCACTCTGTTTCGTGGCACCTTCACAGGTGAGCGGCGCTTCCCCCTTGGCCAAGGGCTAGAGGTGCTGGCCGGGCGTCCCGATCTAGTGCGCACCCAAATAGGTGGCGGCGCTGCCCAACCAATGGGAGCCATTGATCAGGTGCGTTGGCGCAGCTTCAGGGCTCCGGCACCCTGAGACCAAGGCCGCAGGATTCCTGCACCACTTCGGCGCAGGAGCGCAGGCTCCAGCGCTCCAGGCTGAGATCCGGAGCTTGCTCGCCGGGGGCGGCCGCGAGGGGCTCCAGGTCAACGCAAACCGCATTTTGCCTTGATGTCACCTGCAGGGTTGCAATCACCGCAGCGGGCCGGCGATCTAGGGCCGCCGCCAGCCGCAACAGCAAGGACATCGACGTAACAGTGCTGCGCTGGTCGCGGTCTTCGATCAACTGCCACGACTCATGGCGCTTCTTCGGCAGGCTGCGGCGGTGATAGCGGCCAATCGCCGCCACCATCAGGTGCTCGGATTCGGAGTAGCCCAGCAGCTCGCCGTGGCGGATCAAATACCAGCTGTGCTTGTGATAAGCGGAGATATTGATGCTCTTGCCACAGGTGTGCAACTGGGCGGCGGCCCAAAGCAGCTCCCGGCCTGGGCCCTCGTCGTGGTGCAGCAGCCCCCGCGACTGGTCGTAGAGGCTGAGGGCATGGGCGGCCACCCGATCGGCCCGGGCCCGATCGACACCAAAGCGCTGGGCCAGGTGCAGCACGGTGCGCTGGCGAATAGTGCTCTGGAAGGCGAAGCGATCTCCCAGCAGGCCGTTGCGCAGCATCCAGTCCACGATCAGGCCCTCCCGCAGGGCCCGATCGCAAACCACCAGCTCCCGCACGCCGAGCATCGCCATCGCCGTCTGCAAAATCAGGGCGCCGGGCACGATGATTTCGGCCCGGCGGTCATTGATGGCGGGCAAGGCGCGGCGCTGCTCCGGCGTCATCGCCAGGAGCCGGGCGGTGAGCTGGTCGATGCGCTCGCGGCTGAGCCGGTAGCCCTGCAGCTTCAGCGGCGGCTTGGGATCTTCAGCAGCCGCCAGGGCAGCTAGGGCCATGGCCGTGCCGCTAGTGCCCACCATCAGCGGCTGTTCGTCCCGCCGCAGCGCCGCCTTCACCTCAGCTACGGCAGGGTCGAGGGCACCCTGGATATAGGCCTGCAGGAAGGTGCGACGTTCAACCGGGATGGGGTCCTGCTGACAAAACTCCCGCTGCAGGCGCACCGCGCCGATGCGGGTGCTGCTGAAGGAGCGGCCGTCGCGGCCATCGGCCAGCACCAATTCGGTGGAACCGCCACCGATATCAATGATCAAGTGGGGCTGGTCGCCGAAAGCCATGCCCGAAAGCACACCCAGATAGATCAGCCGCGCCTCCTCCGGGCCGCTTACCAGATCCACCTCCAGGCCCAGTTGCTCCTGCAGCGCCACCAAAAAATCCCGGCCGTTGGGGGCCTCTCGCACGGCGCTGGTGGCCGCCGTGACGATCTGCTCCACCCCATGGCTAAGGGCCAGATCGCGATCGTGGCGCAGGGTGCGGAAAGCTCGCTCGATCGCCTCGGCACTGAGGTCACCGCTATGGGGATCCCTTTCGCCGAGCCGGGTGGTGGCCTTCTCAGCCAGCACCACACTGAAACTGCTCAGCTCCGGATCCACCTCTGCCACCAGCAGGTGAATCGAGTTGGTGCCGATATCGATGGCCGCCACCCGACGGCGACCGGCCTGCTGAAGGTTGGGGGCCTGAACCATCGAGCTCGGCAACTGCCGCAGGGGCGCTACTTTGCCACCCACTGCCCATCCCACCGGCACACCTAGGGTGCGGCACGACGAAAAGGGGGCATGGCCAACTCGACGCGCGGCACCCGTCTAGGCGCCTGGCTGGAGCTGGTGCGCTGGCACAAGCCCAGTGGCCGCCTGATCCTGCTGATTCCAGCTGGCTGGAGCCTCTGGCTCACCCCAAACGCCCCGCCGGCGCCGCTGTTGGTGGGATTGATCGTGCTGGGAGGACTGGCGGTGAGCGCGGCCGGCTGCATCGCCAACGACCTCTGGGACCGCCGCATCGACCCCTTAGTGGAGCGCACCCGCAGCCGTCCCCTAGCCGATGGCCGGGTTGGCGTTGGCGAGGCGGTTGGGCTGCTGCTGCTCAGCCTGGTAGTCGCCTTGGCGGTGCTGCTGGTGCTGATGTGGGGGTTGCCCGCCGCCAGCCGCAACCTCTGCCTGCTGCTGGCAATCGCGGCACTGCCGCCAGTGCTGCTTTACCCCTCGGCTAAACGCTGGTTTGGTTACCCCCAACTGGTGCTGGCCCTCTGCTGGGGCTTTGCGGTGCTGATCCCCTGGGCCGCTGCCACCGGCTCCCTGGCCGGCGGCTGGCCCCTGGCCCTGGTGTGGCTGGCCACCTTGCTTTGGACCTTCGGCTTCGACACGGTGTACGCCATGGCCGACCGGGATGACGACCGGGCCATCGGCGTGCGCAGCAGTGCCCTCAGCCTGGGCAGCCGGGCCCCCCTGGCGGTGGCGATCAGCTACGGCCTCGCCGCCCTAGCCCTGGGGCTAGCCGCCGGCCTGCAGGGCTGCGGCTGGATCAGCTGGCCCTTGGGTCTGCTGGCAGCAGCCGGCATGCAGCGCGAAGCCGCCCTGCTGCGCCGCCCCAACCTGCCCCGCTCCGCCTACGGCCGCCACTTCAGCCGCCAGGTGCAGCTGGGAGGGCTGCTGCTGCTTGCCCTGGTGCTAGGGCAGCTGCCATGAGCCAGGTCACACGTCAGCCCTCACCGCTGCGGCCCGGGGATCGGGTGCAGCTGGTGGCGGCAAGCTCGGCCCTTCTGGGCGAAGACGCCTTGGCGCGCCTGGAGGCGGGCATCGCCGTGCTCGAGAGCTGGGGGCTGGAGGTGGAGCGCACGCCGCTGCACGGGCGCCAGTGGGGCTACCTGGCCGGCCAAGACCAGCAGCGCCGCGGCGACCTGGAAGCGGCCGCCAGGCGGGGCGCCGAACTGCTGGCCTGTGTGCGGGGTGGCTGGGGTGCGGCCCGGTTGTTGGAAGCCCCCCTGGCCCTGCCAGCTCGCTGGCTGCTTGGTTTCTCCGACGTCACCTCCCTGCTCTGGGCCCAAGTCGCCCAGGGGCAGGGAGGAGCCATCCACGGGCCGCTGCTCACCACCCTGGCCGCCGAACCCGCCTGGAGCCAGGAGCGGCTGCGGTGCCTGTTGTTTGGTGAACCCCTGGGCGACCTTCAGGGCGAGGGCTGGTGTGGCGGCAGCGCCGCAGGCCCCCTGCTGGCCGCCAACCTCACCGTGGCCACCCACCTGCTGGGTACGCCCTATCTGCCGGATTTGCGCGGCGCCATCTTGGTGCTCGAAGACGTGGGCGAAGCGCCTTACCGAATCGAGCGCATGCTCACCCACTGGCGGCTGGGCGGCGGGCTGCAGCAGCTGGCCGGCATCGGCCTGGGGCAGTTCACAGACTGCGATGACAGCACGGACGTGGCAGAACGGTTCAGCCTCGAGCAGGTGCTGCGCGAGCGCACAAGCGATCTCGGCATCCCCGTGGTGAGCAACTTGCCCGTGGGTCATGGGGCCGGCAATGCGGCCCTACCCCTAGGTGCCTGGGCCGAGCTCGATGGCAGCAGCGGCCAGCTGCGAATCAGCAGCGCGAAGCAAGCACCGCCGCTGCCACGGTGAGATCGAAGGGGGTGGTGAGCTTGATGTTGGAGGCAGGCGCCTCCAACACCTGCACCGCCAAACCCAGCCGCTCAAACAGGGCCGCATCGTCGGTGACGCTCCAGCCCTGCTCCGTGGCGGTTGCATGGGCAGCCCGCAGCTGCTGCACCGGAAAGCCCTGGGGAGTTTGGGCGGCCCACAACCAGCTGCGATCTGGGGTGGCCGTGATGGTGCCAGCTCCATCCACCTGCTTGATCGTGTCGGTTACGGGGGTGGCGGCGATCACAGCTGCGCCTTGCTGCACCGCAGCGGCACAGCGGGCCAGCAGCTCCGGCTCGACAAGACAGCGAGCCCCGTCGTGGATCAGCACCCCAGCAGCAGCTGCCGGCAGGGCCGCCAGCCCCCGGCTCACCGACTCCTGACGGGTGTCACCACCCTCAATCCACTGCACCGGCCGGTCTGGCTGAGCTTCAGCCACAATCGCCGCGATCGCGCCGGCATCAACGGGCTGACCCACGATGCCGATCCAGCTGATGGCGGGGCAGGAGAGGGCCGCATCGAGGGTCCAGGCCAGCACCGACCGCCCCGCCACTGGCAACAGCAGCTTGTTGCCAGTGGCCCCCATGCGGCGGCCGCTGCCGGCTGCGGCGATCAGCAAATGCACAAGCGACTCCCGCGAGACGGGTCAATCCGAATCTGATCCATACAATCAGGCCGCCGAACCTGTGTCGTCTGCGATGCGCGCCCTGTTTCTGATTCCGGGCGGCAGCAGCCAGCAGCTGCAGAGTTTTGCCGCCGTTGCCGCCGTCGCCGACCAACTCCATGCCGACGTCCAGGTGGTCTGTCCGTTAGCGGCGGTGCCCCTTTGGTCCCTGCATCCAGCGGTGGAGCGGGCCATGCCCTTCAGCTACGAGCAGGCAACCCTGGCCGATTGGGCCAACTTGATGGGTTCGGTGCGGGAGCCTGATTTTCAGGTGAGCCTCAACCTGGCGCCTAGCCGCCAGATGGATCTAATGCTGTCGATGAGCCACATCCCCACCCGGGTGGCCAGCGGTGGCTTCTCCGCCACCGAGCGGATCACCCCCATCGAGGGCGGCTGGGCCAACCAGGCCTTTGAGGCCTTCCTGAAGCCCATCGGGGTGCGGCTCGATGCTGAGTCATTCCGGTTGGCGATCGCCCCGGCCGACCTGGAGGCCGCCAGCGCGGCCCTACCCAGTGGCGATGGCCCGGCCCTGCTGCTGGCCCCCTCCGCTGCTGGCGGCGACTGGCCAGCCCAGCAATGGCAAGACCTACCCGCCAAGATCCGCAGCAAGCTGCCCACCCTGCGGACCTTGGCGGGCACTCGGGCTGGAGATATGCGTAAGCGCGCCGCCCAGATCGCCAGCGCTGATGTGGTGCTAGCCAGCGACCCCGTAGCCATCGAATTGGCCCTACTGCTCGGCCTACCGCTGGTGGCCCTGGGCCGGGATGCCGCCAGCCTGCCCAGCCGTGCTGGGGTGCAGGGCCTCGGCAGCGCCGCCAACCTCAGCCAACTGGGCGACGCCGAGGTGCTCGCCGCCCTGGGACTGGGATAATTGGGGTTCGGGGGATAGTCAGGCCATACGATCAGCGCCACAAACCCCAGTGCCGCGATGTCCAGTGCCGTGATGTCCAGCCCAGCCCCCCTGGCCGGCCAAGTGGCCCTGGTTACCGGTGCCAGCAGGGGTATCGGTCGCGCCATCGCCCTTGAACTGGCAGCGGCCGGCGCCCAAGTCGTGGTGAATTACGCCAGCTCCCCGGATGCCGCCGAAGCGGTCGTGGCTGAGATCACTGCTGCCGGGGGCGAAGCCTGGAGCCATCGGGCCGATGTAGCCGATGAAGAGCAGGTCGACGCCATGGTCAAGGCAGTGCTTGATAAGGGCGGCCGGCTCGACGTGTTGGTCAACAACGCCGGCATCACCCGCGACGGCCTGCTGATGCGGATGAAAACCGCCGACTGGCAGAGCGTGATCAACCTCAATCTCACCGGCGTGTTCCTATGCACCCGCGCTGTGAGCCGGGCCATGCTCAAGGCCCGCAGCGGCCGCATCATCAACATCACCTCAGTGGTGGCCCTGATGGGCAATCCAGGCCAGGCCAACTACAGCGCCGCCAAGGCCGGGGTGATCGGGCTCACCCGCAGCAATGCGGCCGAATTTGCAGCACGGGGGGTCACCGTCAATGCCGTTGCCCCGGGCTTTATCGAGAGCGATATGACCGCCGAACTCGACAAGGCGCCGATTTTGGCCGCCATTCCGCTGGGGCGCATGGGCAGCGCCGCCGAGGTGGCCGGTGCAGTGCGCTTTCTAGCCGCCGACCCGGCTGCTGCCTACATCACCGGCCAGGTGCTGCAGGTGGATGGCGGCATGGTGATGCGTTAAGAGCTTGTGAGCGGCTGAGCCAACTCCTCGCGCAGCCGGCGAATCCGCTGCAGCAGGCGCAGGCGGCGACTGCGGGCGGTGATTGTCAAGAACAGCCTCACCGGCACATAAACCAAGGCCATCAACACCCCAGCCGCCGCCACGAGCACAAACACCATGGCGTTAGCAGGGGAGCCCGGATCCAGCGAAATAGCTTGGTCCGCGCTCTCCAGTGCTGTTTGCAGCAAGTCCTCCATGGCTGAACCCTATCGAGCCTGGAGCGAATCAGTAGGCCAAAGCAGCAGCTTGATTCGGCTTTCCCCACCCCGCTGCGTTGGCCTAGCGGTGGTCCGCTGTGGGACCCTGGCACCACTGAGTGTCTACCGTTTTCATGGCCAAGCTGATCAGCTTTTCGGATGCCTCCCGTAGTGCCCTCGAACGGGGTGTAAACGCCCTGGCCAATGCGGTGAAGGTCACCATCGGGCCCCGCGGCCGCAACGTGGTGCTGGAAAAGAAATTCGGCGCGCCCGAGATCGTTAATGACGGCGTCACCATCGCCAAGGAGATCGAACTCGAAGATCCCTTCGAAAACGTTGGCGCCAAGCTGATGCAGCAGGTGGCCAGCAAGACCAAGGACACCGCCGGCGACGGCACCACCACCGCCACCCTGCTGGCCCAGGCACTGGTCCGCGAAGGCCTCAGAAACGTGGCTGCCGGTGCAAGCCCGGTCGTGCTGCGCCGCGGCATGGAAAAGGCCACAGCCCAGATCGTGGCTGGCATCGCCGCGAGGGCCCAGCCCGTCGCCGGTGAAGCGATTCGCCAGGTAGCCGAAGTGAGCTCCGGCAACGACGAAGAGATCGGCCGGATGATCGCCGAAGCCATGGACAAGGTGAGCGCTGACGGCGTCATCACCGTTGAGGAGTCCACCTCCTTGGCCACCGAACTGGAGATCACCGAGGGCATGGCCTTCGACCGGGGCTACAGCTCCCCCTACTTCGTCACCGACCAGGAAAGGCGCGAATGCGTCTTTGAAAATGCCCTGATCCTGATCACCGACCGCAAAATCAGCACCATCACTGACCTGGTGCCCGTGCTGGAGGCGGTTTCCAAGGGCGGCAGGCCCCTGCTGATCCTGGCCGAAGAAGTGGAGGGCGAAGCTCTCGCCACCCTGGTGGTCAACAAAAACCGGGGCGTATTGCAGGTTGCAGCAGTGCGGGCCCCTGGTTTCGGGGATCGCCGCAAGGCCATGCTTGGCGACATCGCCGTACTCACTGGCGCCACGGTCGTGAGCGAAGACCAGGCCATGACCCTGGACAAGACCGGCCTAGCCGAGCTGGGTCAGGCCCGCCGCATCACCATCACCAAGGACAGCACCACGATCGTGGCCAGCGGTGAGCACCAGACAGCGGTAGCTGATCGGGTGGCCGCGATCAAGCGCGAGCTCGACAACACCGACTCCGATTACGACCGCGAAAAACTGCAGGAGCGGATCGCAAAACTGGCCGGAGGGGTTGCCGTGATCAAGGTGGGAGCTCCCACCGAAACCGAGCTCAAGAACCGCAAACTGCGCATCGAAGACGCCCTCAACGCCACCCGCGCTGCGGTGGAGGAGGGAATCATTGCTGGTGGCGGCTGCACCCTGTTGGAGCTGGCCGAAGGGCTGAGCAGCCTGGCGGCTAGCTGCCAGGGCGATGAGCGCACCGGCGTCGAGATCGTCAAGCGGTCCCTAGCCGAGCCCGTGCGCCAGATCGCCCACAACTCCGGTGCCGATGGCGCCGTGGTGGCAGCTGAGATCCTGCGGCTGGGCAAGGGCTACAACGCCCTCACCGGCGTCTACGAAGACCTGCTGGCGGCAGGCATTCTCGATGCAGCCAAGGTGGTGCGCCTAGCCCTACAAGATGCGGTCTCGATCGCCTCGATGCTGATCACCACCGAGGTTGTGATCGCCGATAAGCCCGAACCCGAAGCAGCCCCAGCCGGCGGCGACATGGGAGGAATGGGCGGCATGGGAGGTATGGGCGGCATGGGCATGCCCGGGATGATGTGATCCCAGGCCGCTCAGCCGGCCAGCACATCCCGTACATAGGCAGCAACCTGCAAATCGACCCCGGTGATTGCCGTGCCCACAACCACGGCATCAGCGCCGAGGTCGAGGGCTTGGCGGGCCTGCTTGGGGCTTGATATGCCCCCCTCGCAAATCAGGCTCACCTCGGCGGGTAATTGCTGCCGCAGCAGGGGCAATAGATCCCAGGCTGGTGGCTTCTGGCCTGAGGTTGACTCGGTGTAGCCATAAAGGGTGGTGCCCACCCAGGTGCAACCAAGCTCGGCGGCACGCAGGCCATTGGCAACGCTGTCCACATCCGCCATCAGTGCAGCCCCAAGCTCCCGCTGGGCGCGGGCGATCAGACCCTCCAAATCTTCACCCCCGGGGCGATAGCGCTCGGTGGCATCAATCGCCACCACATCGGCACCGGCAGCCCAAACGGCACGAATCTCCTCCCACCCCGGGGTGATGTACACCGAGCTGTCTGGGTAGCTGCGCTTCCATAGGCCCACGATCAGGGCGGTTGGGCAGCGCTGACGAACAGCGCCGATGTGCTCTGGGCTTTCCAGACGCACCCCAGAGGCACCATTGCGCAAACTGGCATCAGCCATGGCTGCGATCACATCGGGATCGCGCATCGGTGAGCCCTCGGGGGCCTGCACCGACACAATCAAACCGGAGGGTTTCACTCAGCTGGCCAGGGGAAGGTCAAAGCCATCGAGCTCTTCAGCATCCGGCAGCCAGGCCCGCAGGGAAGCGTGGGCGAAGGGCGCAGGAGCGGCATTGCTCGCTGCCGGAGCCAGGGCATCCTGCACAAGGGCCAGCACAGCCGGTTGCACAACTAGTTGCACAGTCGGTTGCACGCTCGGCTGAAGGTTGGTTTTTAGGCCAGCCTGGGAGCGCAGCCACTCAGCCGCCCCTACTCCCTGGCCGGCGCTCAGGGGGCCGGCGATCAGGGCTTCGAGGGCCGCTAGCCCCCGGCGGTGCGCCCACTGCTGCACCAGACGCTGGGCCATGGCCTGGTCCCGTTCTGCAACCGCAGCCAGCAAGCGGTCCCCTAGGTCGGGACGGTCGGACGGGGGGAATCTGGAGGGCTGCGTCACGAAAGGACTTGCTAGGTGAGCTTGCGATCCAAAAGCGGCCGAATCAGCAGGAACAACCCGGCGGCCAGCAAGGCGAGCACCCCTAGGCAGGTGGCGCTGTTGAGCTGGCCGTAGGGGGCCTCCAGCACCACTGCGGTGAGAGAGACCTGTCCCGCATAGGCGGCACGAATCGGTTCTATCGCGAAGGTAAGGGGATTCAGGGCCGCTAGCCAGCCCAGCCAGGCCGGCATGAACGACAAAGGAGCCAAAGCGGTGCTGGCAAACAGCAGGGGCAGGTTGGCCACAAAGATCACCGCAATCAGCTCAATGTGGCCTGGCAGCGCAAAAGCAAGCCCCAAACTCAAGGCCGTCACTGCAAAAACCAACAACAGCAAGGTGACCAATACCAGCAGCAACCCAGCGCCACCAGGCCAGCCGTAACCCAGCAAAGCGGCAGTGCCCATGATCGCCAGGCTCTGCACCAAGCTCAGCGTGGTGATGTAGAGCACCGAAGCGAACACGATCGAGCTGCGCGAGCGCAGCGGCGCCACCAGCAACCGGTTGAGGAAGCCGAATTCGCGGTCAAACATCAAGGGCAGGCCGGCGTTTAGGGCCGCACTGAAGGCCGTGAACACGATCACTCCTGCGCCAAGAAAGCGGCCGTAGCTGATGCCGCCAGGCAGCAGGCCCGCGGGAGCCTTGGCAAACAGGGCCCCAAACAACACCAGCCAGATCAGGGGCTGCAGCACCCCCGCCACCAAGGTGGAAGGCCGGCGCTGCAGCTGTACGAACAAACGACGGGTGAGGGCCAGGGTTTCTTGACTGATCTCGGCCAAGGCGGATGCCTCGGGTTGGGGGCCTGGAAGGGTTGTGGTCATCACATGCTCGCTTTGCGTTCAGCCTTGGGATCACGGCTGCCGGCCACCGCCAGCTCCGCGTCCATCAGGGTGCGGCCGGTGGCCTGGAGATAGACATCATCGAGGCTGGGACGGCTCTGGGCGAGGGCGAAAACCGGCAGGTCTGCTGCCGCCAATTGGCGGCGCAGCTGCTCGACCACCCCGTCGTGCTCAATCACCAGATTCAGGGAGTAGCCCTGGGCCCGGTTCACCACCACCTGGCGTACCCCGGCGCAATCGTGCAGCAAGCTGCGCACCCGCTCAGCTTCCTCGGCATCACTGAATTCGCGCACCCTCAAGGTCACCCGATCGCCACCCAAGGCGGCCTTGAGCACAGCAGGAGCGCCCTCGGCGATGACCTTGCCAGCCTCGATGATCGCCAGATGGTCAGCCAGGGCATCCACTTCCTCTAAGTAGTGGCTGCTAAGCAGCACGGTTGTGCCGCCATCGCGCAGCTGGCGCAACACGGACCAGATCGCAGCGCGACTCTCGATATCAAGGCCAACGGTGGGCTCATCGAGCACCAGCACCCGGGGGCTGTGCAGCAAACCCGCGGCCAGATCGAGCCGGCGCCGCATCCCGCCCGAGTAGCTACCGCAACGCCGATCAATCCACTCGGCCATACCTAGCAGCTCGATCAGCTCGCCCATGCGCCGGTTCCGCGCAGCTGGGACCAGGTGATAGAGATCGCCCTGCAGCTGCAGCAGTTCGCGGCCGGTGAGGATCTTGTCGATTGCCACCTCCTGGGCCACGTAGCCCAACAAGCGCCGCACCGCCCGGGGCTCGGCCAGGGCATCAATGCCACCTACCCGCACGCTGCCGCTGTCAGGGGCCAGCAGGGTGCAAAGGATGCGCAAGGCGGTCGTCTTACCGGCACCGTTAGGGCCAAGCAGGCCATAGAGGCTGCCGGCCGGCACTTGCAGGGAAAGGTTGTCGAGGGCAACGACGGCAGTTGCCGCCTTTTTGCCCCCGTAGCGCTTGCAGAGCTGCTGCAGTTCGATCACCGACTCAAGCCGCTCCAATCAGCCGACCAATGTAGGCAAGGCGGCAAAGGGGACGTTGAACAGTTGGGGGCCCAGCAGGGCTGCCTGCGGTAGGCGGGCCAACAAAAGCAACGCACAGATGCCGAATAAATAGAAAATCGACCAGCGGAACATGGCCTTGGCCCGTTGGGGTTCGTCGGGCTGGCTGCGTAGCTGGGAACTCAACTGCAGCAGGCGGGCGTTGAAAGGCAGCACCATCAAGCCATAGAGCAAGCCACCGGTGGGCAGCGCCACGATGCCAAGCAGGCTCAAGCCAACGGTGGCCCAGGCGTAATGGCTGATGGCCCGAGTGGTCACCGTCACTCCCTTGACCACCGGCAGCATCGGGATGCCCACGGAGCGGTAATCGTCCTTGAGCAGCAGGGCAAGGGCCCAGAAGTGGGCTGGCGTCCACAACATCACCAGGGCAAACAACCACCAGGAAGCCCAGCCAAGGGAGCCGGTGGCAGCCGCAGCTCCCACCAAGGGCGGAATAGCCCCGGCCACCCCGCCAACCACGATGTTCTGACTGGTGCGCGGCTTGAGCAGGGCTGTGTAGAGCAGCACGTAGCTGCAGAGGCCCAGCAAGGAGAGGCTGGCAGCCAGCGGATTAACGCCGATCACCAGCACTGCCACCGACAGGATCGTGAGGCCAATGGCTAGGGCGAAGGCCTGGCGCTGGGCCAGGCGACCAGAGGGCAGGGCCCGGCGGCTGGTGCGCTGCATGCGCCCATCGAGATCCTGTTCCCAAAGGCAATTGAGCACACCAGCTGCAGCCGAAGCCAGGCTGCCCCCCACCAGGGTGCAGATGATCGTGCTGGCAGAGGGTGCCTCGCCAGAACTGAGGGCCATGCCACCGAGGGTGGTAGCGAGCAGCAGCGGTATGAGGCGGGGCTTGGCAACTTCAAGCCAAGCCGGCAATTTCACCGAGGGGCGTATCGCCGGGGCAACGGCGATTGGAGCTGTGATCGTTGCGCTAACCATGAGCCACCTCGGAAGACATTGGAGACATGGGCAAGGTCTGGCCTGAGTTGCCAAGGGAGCGGGCAAGCACCGCTGCGAGTAAACCGACCAGCAGGGCTGCCAGCAGTTGGTGAGCGATCGTCACCAGGGGAGCCTGCAGCTGGAGCTTCAAGGTCCAAATGCCCAGGCTCACCTGGGCCAGGACCAAAACGGCCGCTCCCTGGGCGAGGCCGGGCAGCTGCCCCTGACCTGGGGGCAAAAGCAGGGCTGCTGCTGCTAGGGCCAACACGGCAAGAGCTGCTGGCATGGCGAGCTGGCGGTGAGCAAGCAGCCAGCGGCAGCCATTGCCGGCACTAAAACACTGATCTGCCGCCCATTGGCTGGCCATGGTTCCACCCAGCAGGCACTGGGCGAAAACCAGCACCAGGGCCAGGCTCGCCAGCAGCTGCCACCAAAGCGGAGGGCTGATCGAGGCCCTATTGGCCATTGCCAGGCGCTGGTAGAGGCCGCTTGTGAGCGCAACCAGCAGCAAGGCCGTGGCGAGATGGGCCGTAACTAGGGGCGCCGCCAGAAGCTGGGTGACGGTGAGAGCCCCCAGGGCGCCTTGAACCAGCACCAGAAAGAGCCCTCCCGTAGCCAGCCAGGGCAACCAAGCGGGCAGGCGCCGCCGCCAGAAAAAACTCGCTGCCGCAAGCACCAGCAGGGCCACTCCCACTACGAAAGCGTCAAGGCGGTGAAACCACTCCAAAAAAACCTGCAGGTTCATCTGACGACCTGGCAGGAGTCGGCCGTAGCAAAGGGGCCAGTCAGGGCAGGCCAGGCCCGCCTCCATCACCCTGGTGGCACCGCCGATGCCAACCAACGCCACCAAGGCAACCACTAGGTGGGAAGCAAGTAGGGCAAGCTTCTGGATCAGGACAGGGTCTGGCCTGCTGCGAACGCTTGGGGCTAGGGGTGGCTGGAGATTTGTCGTCACGGCAACGACCATCCCGGAGTCCAGAGAAGCTAACCAAGTTGTTCAAAACGAGCGACTCTTAATTGCCCAGATCACGAAGTGAAAACATCGGCCCTGCTTGCCAGAGGCTGAGGCGTTGATTTGCCAACTAAGACAAAGATCGACCCACACATCGCAGCAAGTGCCCATAGGGTGGCTGGAAGCTCAAACAGCACCGTGCCAATTCGCACCGCCCTAGCTGTGCTCACGGCTACCACAGCCCTTGTGCTGACAGGGCTGTGGGTTGGCAACAACGTCAACATGCTGCCGCTGGGTGCCAGCAGCAACGCCTCAACCTACGACGACCTATTTAAGGTTTTGTTCAGCATTGGCACCGTGCTGTTTCTTGGCATCGTGATCCTGCTGGTCTACAGCTTGTTTCGATTTAGGCGCCGCAGCGGCGATTTCAGTGATGGCCTGGCAATAGAGGGAAATCTGCCCCTAGAGATCGTCTGGACGGCAATCCCTGCCGTGGTTGTTTTGTTTGTCGGGCTATACAGCTACGACATTTATGAGCGGATGGGCGGTATGGCCACGCTCAACGATCACATGGCTATGGATCACGGGGCCATGCAGCAGGTCAGTATCCAACAGGTAAGTGTCAAGGAAGGGGACTCAGCTGGCCGGGTTTGGGGGGGGATTGGCGTAGCGGGCATTGACGCAGCACCCGCTGGTCCGGTTTTACCTGTTGAGGTAACGGCTATGCAATTTGCCTTTATTTTTCACTATCCAGGCTCAGACATAACCAGCGGCGAACTGCATGTGCCCACCGGTCAACAGGTGGAGTTGCGCATGGAAGCCCGTGATGTAATCCATGCTTTCTGGGTGCCCCAGTTCCGGCTCAAGCAGGATGTAATTCCAGGCCAGCCAACCGTGCTCTCCTTTACCGCCACTCGGGCTGGCACCTATCCGATCATCTGCGCCGAGCTCTGCGGGCCTTACCACGGCGGCATGCGCTCCAACGTTGTAGTGCACGAGCCCGATGCCTACGACACCTGGTTGCAACAGAACACTCCCAACCGCACCACCACCTGAGGAACCGCCATGACTCTCGCCAACCCAAGCGATTTCGACGGCAACCTGCAACCCCAGGGGTGGCTGCGCTACTTCAGTTTCAGCCTCGATCACAAGGTGATCGGGCTGCAGTATTTGGTTTGTGGCTTCATCTTCTATTTGATCGGCGGTGCCTTAGCTGGGGTTATCCGCACGGAACTGATCAGTCCAATCTCCGATTTCGTCAGCCGTGAGACCTACAACGAGGTGCTCACCCTGCATGGCACGGTGATGATCTTCCTTTGGATCGTGCCAGTCGTAAATGGCGCCTTCGGCAATTATCTGATTCCCTTTTATGTGGGGGCCAGAGACATGGCTTTCCCCCGTCTCAACGCTGTGGCCTTCTGGCTGATTCCCCCCGCGGGCATTCTGCTTATCAGTAGTTATTTTATCGCCGGAGCAGCTGCCCAATCCGGCTGGACCGCCTACCCGCCCCTAAGTCTCACCACCCCAGCCGCAGGCCAAGTGGTGTGGATATTGAGCGTGCTTCTGCTTGGTGGAAGCTCGATTTTTGGCGGCATCAACTTCATTGCCACCATCCTCAAGCTGCGGCGCCCTGGCCTGAAGCTGATGATGCTGCCCATGTATTGCTGGGCAATGCTTGGCACCAGCGTCTTAGTTGTGCTGTCAACTCCGGTTCTGGCAGGCACCCTAATTCTGCTCAGCTTCGACATCATTGCCCACACCGGATTTTTCAATCCAACGATGGGCGGAAACGTAGTTGTTTATCAACACCTTTTTTGGTTCTATTCCCACCCCGCTGTCTATATCATGGTGCTGCCAGCCTTCGGGCTGGTCAGTGAAATACTGCCCATCCACGCCCGCAAACCTCTATTTGGTTACACCACGATGGTGTATTCGATCATGGCGATCGTTTTCCTAGGCCTGATCGTTTGGGCTCACCACATGTTCACCAGTGGCACGCCCCCCTGGATGCGCCTATTTTTCACGATTGCTACCTCCTTTATCGCCGTTCCAACCGGCATCAAATTCTTTAACTGGTTGGCAACTTTATGGGGCGGAAAGATTGCCCTTAATTCGGCGATGTTGTTTTCATGCGCCTTCATAGTTAACTTTGTATTTGGCGGCATCACCGGCGTAGCCCTAGCCCAAGTGCCTTTTGATATTCACGTTCACGACACTTACTTCGTGGTAGGCCACTTCCACTACATTGTTTATGGGGGCACGGTGTTTGTTATTTTCGGATCGCTTTATCACTGGTATCCGAAATTCACCGGTCGCCTGCTCAATGAGGATTTGGGGCGGCTCCACTTCCTGCTCACCTTTGTTGGCTTCAATCTCTGCTTCGCCCCCCAGCACTGGCTCGGCTTAAACGGCATGCCCCGTCGAGTTGCCGAATACGACCCCGCCTTCACCACCCTTAATCAGGTGAGCAGCGTCGGCGCCCTGTTGATGGCGATCAGCACCCTGCCACTGCTTATCAATGTGGTTGTTACGGCCATAAACGGCAAGGTGGCTGGTGACAACCCCTGGAATGCCCTTACATCTGAGTGGCTCACCAGTTCGCCGCCACCGGTTGAAAACTGGCATGGCGAGGCGCCATTAGTGACCGAGCCCTACGGCTACGGCCAGCACCCGGAGGTAAAAGCGTGACCAGCACCACACCCCTACAGGATTCAGTCGCCGTTGAGGCTGGCCACGGCCCAGCTGGCGAGGGCCACGGAGATTTCCGCCTATTTGGCCTGGCCACCTTCCTGGTGGCAGATGGCATGACCTTCGCCGGTTTTTTTGCTGCCTATCTCACTTTCCGGGCCGTGAATCCACTGCCGGAAGGGGCCATCTATGAGCTCGAATTGCTGCTACCCACCATCAACACGGTGGTTTTGATCATCAGCAGCTTCACCTTTCACCGCGCTGGCAAGGAATGCCGGGCCGGACAGCTGGGGGCTAGCCGCCTCTGGCTGGCGATCACTGGCGGCCTGGGTGCGATTTTCCTGGCGGGTCAGATGGTCGAATATTTCAACCTGCCCTTCAGCCTCACCGACAACCTTTTTGCCAGCACCTTCTACGCCCTCACTGGCTTTCACGGCCTGCACGTGACTCTTGGGGTGATCTGTATCGCCATCGTTGCTCTGCAGACCCGCCCGGGTGGACGCATCAGCGCCAGCGACCATTTCGGCCTTGAAGCAGCTGAGCTCTACTGGCATTTCGTTGATGGCATCTGGGTTGTGCTCTACGGAATCCTCTATCTGCTTTGAGGCCCTAAGTCGTCAACTGCTGGCACGGATGGCGATTTCCGGGCACACCGGGCACAATTAGTTGATATATCTGCCTAGTGCAGGCGTTTCCCATGGCGGCCAGGAGCGGCGACAGCCCCGCGGACATGCTGGAAGGCAAGGCCCTTCTTGATCGGGCCCGCGCCCTGAGCAACCGCCCAGAGGATGAAATCGCCCGAGGCTGCGGCTATGTGGGACCTAGCGGCCGCGTCCTCAAAAAAAGTTTTTATCGCGCTTTGGTGGCCGCCAAGGGCTACCCGTTACCAAGCAGCGTTAGCCGAACCGCCAGCAGCGGCCAAGGCAAGGGACGGCAAGCTGATTTCCGCACCCGGGTGCATGGCAACGGCAACCTGCTGATCGGCCAGGCCTACACCCGCAAGCTGGGCTTGGAGCCGGGCCAGGAATTTCGGATCGAGATCAACCCAGACAACGGTTCGATCAGCCTGCTGCCACTCGAACCACTAGATCCCTAGGCCCCTCTGCCCTGGCCCCGCTCAGTCGTAGCCGTGGAAGCTGATTCCCACCAGCACCCCCATCACCCAGAGAAGAGGTC
>ERZ889217.363-NODE-363-length-28540-cov-15.113533_pt1 | contig 28540 bp, 27 predicted proteins | sample MGYA00521098_ERZ889217 | MGnify/ENA primary metagenome ERZ889217 (study PRJEB32303, sample SAMEA104408613) | aquatic metagenome | biome: Brackish water; feature: Pelagic; material: water | place: Baltic Sea | collected 2014-06-10T22:04:00 | depth 2,362 m ... | reverse complement strand
CATATGTATGCCGACAACATCACAGCCTCTATGGAGAAGGCTATTGATGAGACAAATCGCCGTCGGGCCAAGCAAGTTGCATATAATCTAGAAAAAGGTGTGGACCCACAGCCGTTGCGCAAGAAGATTGCTGATATCACCGATCTCATTAATCGTGAATCTGAGGATACTGATGAGTTGATGGCATCAAATAAGCGGGCAAATCAAAAGAGCGCAGCAACGGCAGGACTCTATGTGAAATCTCTGGCCTCGTTGCCGCGCCAGGATTTAATGGCGTTGATAGGCTCGCTCACTGATCAGATGCGCGCTGCTGCAGGGGACCTTCAATTTGAAGTCGCTGCACGTTTGCGTGATGAGATAAAGATTTTAAAGAAGGAACTACGTTCAATGGAAGAGGCTGGGGTTTAGTGACTATCGACAAACTCATTGTCCGCGGTGCTCGCGAACATAACCTTAAAAACGTTTCCATTGAGCTGCCACGAAATGCGCTCATTGTTTTTACAGGTCTATCAGGCTCAGGTAAATCATCATTAGCTTTTGACACGATATTTGCTGAAGGTCAGCGTCGATATGTTGAATCTCTATCTGCCTATGCCCGTCAATTTTTGGGGCAGATGGATAAGCCTGACGTTGATTTCATTGAGGGATTATCACCAGCGGTATCTATTGATCAAAAATCAACGAACCGTAATCCACGTTCAACAGTGGGAACGATTACTGAGGTTTATGACTACTTACGTCTGCTCTTTGCACGTGCAGGGCGTCCACATTGCCCCACCTGTGGTCAGGCAGTAACGAGACAGTCACCACAACAGATCGTTGACCAGATCTTGACCATGCCTGCCACAACAAAGTTTCAAGTTTTAGCTCCAATAGTTCGTTCGCGAAAAGGTGAGTTCGTCGATCTCTTTGCCGATCTGATAACTCAAGGTTTTTCACGTGCTCGTGTAGATGGTGAAGTTATTCAGCTCACCGATCTGCCAAAGCTAAAAAAACAAGAGAAGCACACTATTGAAGTTGTAGTTGATCGCCTTACGGCTAAAGAAGAGTCCAAGACTCGCCTGACAGATTCCATTGAAACTGCGCTGCGTCTTGCATCTGGAGTTGTTCTTCTTGATTTTGTAGATTCCAAGGGTGCTGAGAAAGAGCGCACATATAGCGAGCACTTGGCTTGCCATGATTGCAACCTTTCATTTGAGGAGTTAGAGCCGCGTTCTTTCTCATTCAACTCACCATTTGGTGCATGCCCCGAGTGTTCTGGAATTGGAACCAAGCTCGAAGTTGATAATGATTTAATCATTCCTGATGACTCGATATCGATTAATGAAGGTGCAGTTGCGCCTTGGTCAGGCGGGCAATCATCAGATTACTTCCTGCGCTTACTAGAGGCGTTAGCAAAAGATGTTTCATTCTCCCTAGATACGCCATGGAAGAAGATTTCCGTAAAGGCGCGTGATGCCATTATTAATGGCTATGAGTATGAAATCAAGATGAAGTACAAGGGTCGCTACGGTACTAAGAACTACACAACTGGATTTGAAGGTGTTGTTCCATTTATTCATCGCCGCCACAGTGAGACAGATAGTGACTACAGCCGCGATAAGTACGAGGCTTATATGCGCGAGACACCTTGTGATGTTTGTAAGGGAGCCCGCCTAAAGCCAGAAGTCTTGGCTGTGACTCTAGGCGGCAAGAACATTAGTGAAATTACCGAGCTTTCGATTATGGAGTGCGCGGAATTCCTTAAGGCAATTAAGCTCAATAAACGTGAGGCACAAATTGCAGAACGTGTAATGAAAGAAGTTTATGCACGTCTTGGCTTCTTGCTAGATGTTGGTTTGGATTATTTGTCATTAGCGCGCCCGGCAGGGACTTTATCTGGTGGTGAAGCACAGAGAATTCGCTTAGCTACACAGATTGGTAGCGGACTAGTTGGCGTGCTCTATGTTTTGGATGAACCAAGTATTGGGTTACACCAAAGGGATAACCGCCGCTTAATTGATACCTTGACGCGTCTTCGTAATTTAGGAAACACACTCATTGTTGTTGAGCATGATGAGGAAACAATTAGAACTGCTGATTGGGTTGTAGACATCGGACCAGGTGCTGGTGAGCATGGTGGCAACGTTGTTGTCTCGGGTAGTTATGAAGACTTAATCGGTTCTAAAGAATCGATTACCGGTGCATATCTCTCTGGCCGTAAATCGATCGCGATTCCTACCAAGCGTCGCAAAGTTGATCCTAAGCGCCAATTAGTTGTTAAGGGCGCCAAAGAAAACAACCTTCAAAATATTGATGTTGAGGTTCCACTGGGGGTTTTTGTTTCAGTTACTGGAGTCAGTGGCTCAGGTAAATCGACTTTAGTAAACGATATTTTGTATACAACCCTTGCCAACAAACTCAATGGAGCACGACTAGTTCCTGGGCGACATCGAACAGTTTCAGGTATTGATTTACTCGATAAGGTTGTCCACGTTGATCAATCACCTATTGGTCGAACACCTCGTTCTAACCCTGCCACCTATACCGGCGTATTCGACAAGGTACGTGCGTTATTTGCTGAGACATCAGAGGCCAAGATCCGTGGCTATCAGCAAGGGCGTTTCTCATTTAACGTTAAGGGCGGGCGCTGCGAGAACTGTTCAGGTGATGGCACCATCACAATTGAGATGAACTTCTTACCTGATGTCTATGTACCTTGTGAAGTCTGTCATGGAGCACGTTATAACCGTGAAACTCTTGAAGTGCATTACAAAGGCAAAACAATCGCCGATGTTTTAGATATGCCGATAGAACTTGCCGCTAGCTTCTTTGAATCAGTTCCAGCTATTGCTCGCTATCTGAAAACACTTAACGATGTTGGTTTGGGCTATGTGCGCTTAGGGCAATCAGCACCAACGCTTTCCGGCGGTGAAGCCCAGCGCGTAAAGTTATCGACTGAGTTGCAACGACGTTCAACTGGTCGCACTATTTATGTTCTAGATGAACCAACAACTGGTCTGCACTTTGAAGACGTAAGCAAGTTGCTGGGAGTTCTCAATCGCTTAGTTGATACTGGCAATACTGTGGTTGTTATCGAGCATAACTTGGATGTTATTAAATCCTCTGACTGGGTTATAGACATGGGACCAGAAGGTGGATTCCGTGGGGGATTGGTAGTTGCTCAAGGAACACCTGAAGATGTGGCCAAGGTGGCGGCAAGTTACACCGGACAGTTCTTGGGTGAAATCTTGGCAAGTAATCGCAAAGTAGCGACTAAAAAGTAATCGATATGGCAGATCCCCAAAGCTATCGGCCAACGGATATACCTAAACTCCCTGGGGTCTATCGATTTTATGATGCAACGGATACGGTCATTTATGTCGGCAAGGCAATTAACTTAAAGAATCGGTTGAGTAATTACTTCCAGGGCAACTTGGCCGAGAAGACTTATCGCATGGTGAATCAAGCCGTGCGAGTTGATTGGACGATAGTTGATACTGAGGTTGAAGCTCTGCAGTTAGAGTTTTCTTGGATCAAGCAATATGCACCGCAGTACAACGTGCAGTTTAGAGATGACAAGTCATATCCGTATCTAGCAATAACGAACAAGGAAGAGTTCCCTCGGGTTTTCATTACTCGCAAATCGAAGCGTCCTGGTATTTCATACTTTGGACCTTTTACTCACACTTGGGCGCTCCGGAGCACTTTTGATGTTGTGCTAAAGACTTTCCCAATTCGCTCCTGCACAACTAGTAACTTTGAACGAGCAAAGCGGACTAAACGTCAATGTTTGCTGGGTGATATTGGAAAGTGTGCCGCTCCTTGTGTTGAGTGGATTAGCAAAGAGGATCACAAGGCACTCTCTGATCGTTTAGTGAATTTTATGTCTAATGGAAATACTGACATAGTTCCAACCTTACGAGCAGAGATGGAGCTTGCCTCTAGCCGTGAAGAGTTTGAACGAGCTAGCAAGATTCGAGATTCTATTGATGCCATAGAGCGGGCACAGGAGTCCGCAGAGGCTGCTCTGCCTGAGAATTTAACGGCTGACATAGTCGCAATCCACCATGACGGAGCACATGCCGCAGGTTCGATTTTTATCGTGCGAGGCGGTGCAATTAAGGGCTCGCGTTCGTGGATTGTGGATCAAAGTAAATCCCTAGAAGGCGATGATGAGATGGGTGCACTTTTCTACTCCATCTATAGTCAAAGTGCTCCAACTGATATCCCTGCTGAGATTCTCATCAATGAACTCCCACTAGATGCCACAGCGTTAGAAAGTTGGCTCAGTGGTTTGCGTGGTGCCCCCGTAACACTGAAGGTGCCTCAACGTGGTGAGAAAGTTGAGATTCTGGCAACGGTTAAGCGAAATGCGCAGTACTCACTGATTCAATTCTTAAGTAAGCGGGCTAATGACGCAGCAGTAAGTGGCAAAGCGTTGCTAGAAATTGAAGAAGCGTTGGATTTAAGCCGCACACCACTTCGCATTGAATGCTTTGATATTTCAAATATTTCCGGAACATCCGTTGTAGCATCCATGGTTGTCTTTGAAGACGGACTAGCTAAGAAAAGTGAATATCGTCGCTTCATCATTAATACCGAAGAAGGCTTTGATGACACGCGAGCGATGCATCAAGTCATCACTCGCAGGTTGAAGAGATTGCTCGATGATAGATCTGTTGACGAAGCAGAGGTCGCAGAACTTGGTGGAAAGTTGAGTAAGTTCTCATATCCACCACAACTCATTGTTGTTGATGGTGGTCAGCCCCAGGTTAATGCAGCAGCCCGCGCATTAGCCGAACTTGGAATCACTGATATCGCTTTGTGCGGGCTTGCTAAAAGGTTAGAAGAAGTATGGGTTCCAGGTTCATCTGATCCGCTCATCTTGCCTCGCTCTAGTGAGGGTCTCTATCTCTTACAACGTATTCGCGATGAGGCACATAGATTTGCGATTACATTCCACCGCTCTAGACGTTCAAAGGTGATGCTGGAATCAATTCTTGATGAGATTCCGCAGTTGGGACAAGCACGTAGAAAAGCGTTACTGGAACGATTTGGTTCAGTGGCTGCTATTCGTAAGGCAACTGTGGAAGACATCGCTGCTACACCGGGTATAGGCAGCAAGATCGCAGCAGTTATTGGTGAACAGCTTTTGACTATGAGTGCAAGCAAGATGAATACCGAAACCGGAGAGATTTCTGAGAGTAAATAGTGGCAAAAGAAGAGCGTGTTGGCGGGTTCTTGACAGATGTAAGAGGATAAAGCTATGACGAGCAATGAAACTTTGGTCCTAACCGGAATGTCAGGGGCTGGGCGATCAACGGTAGCCCATGCTTTGGAAGATCTTGGTTGGTATGTCGTTGATAACTTACCTCCCGCTTTGCTACCTGCTTTAGTTGGTAAGGGCACAGGATCACAAGGCAAAGAGTATGCAGTTGTAGTTGATGTTCGCGGTGGCCATTTCTTTGATGAGCTAACTGCAGCTTTAGCAGAGTTGAAGAAGAATGGCTCTGCATACCGCCTTGTATTCCTAGATGCCACAGATCAAGCTTTAGTGCAGCGCTTTGAATCAACCCGCAGACCGCATCCTCTGCAAGGTGGAGATCGCATAGTTGATGGCATTGCTCGTGAGAGAGCGAAACTTGAAGAAGTACGAGTTGAGTGTGAAATTGCTATTGATACAACTAATTTGAATGTGCATCAGTTGGAAAAGAGAATTGGTGAGATTTTTGGTGGTGGCAAGATTCAGGGGATTCGTATTAACGTCCTTTCTTTTGGTTATAAATATGGAATTCCAGTTGATTCAGATTTAGTTTTGGATTGTCGCTTTATTCCAAATCCACATTGGATTACTGAACTGCGGCCCCTGACTGGATTGACAACGCAAGTAAGTGAGAAGGTTTTGGGTAGCGAAGGTGTGAGTAAGTTTGTGAAGGATTATGTTGCACTTATCAACTCAATGATTCCTGGATACATGAACGAGGGAAAAAAGTATGTGACTATCTCTGTTGGCTGCACAGGTGGAAAGCATCGAAGTGTTGCAGTTGCTGAAGAGATTGCCCGCCAGCTCAGTTCCAATGATCGCTCTGCCTATGCAACGCATCGAGATGTCGGGCGAGAATAGATAGTGCAAAAAGTAGTTGCACTTGGGGGAGGACATGGCCTAGCCGCAACTCTGTCGGCGCTTCGCCAACTTACCAATGAGATAACTGCAGTTGTCACAGTTGCTGATAACGGAGGCTCTAGTGGTCGCTTGCGCGAAGAGTTTCCAATCTTGCCTCCTGGTGATTTACGTATGGCACTTGCCGCATTGTGCGCAGATGATGAATGGGGCCGCACATGGGCCAATATCATGCAGCATCGCTTTGAAAGTAAAGGACCACTTAATGGCCATGCAATGGGCAATCTCTTATTGGCATCGCTGTGGAATGAAAATGAAGATCCAGTTATTGGTTTAGATCGTGTTGGTCAGTTGTTAAAAGTTATTGGGCGTGTTCTACCGATGGCTGAAACTGCTTTAGATATTGAAGGAACTTTTAATACATCAACTGGGCGAATAGTTGTGAGAGGGCAAAAAGAAGTTGCTACAGCAAAGGGTCGTATCGAATCCTTACGTGTGATTCCTGAAAATCCGCAGGCGAGATTAGAAGCACTCACTGCTATCCGAGTAGCGGACTGGATCACTATGGGGCCGGGTTCTTGGTTTTCATCAGTCATGCCGCACCTGATGGTGCCGATGCAGCAAGATGCACTACTTCGCACAAAAGCTAAAAAGATTTTGATCCTCAACCTTGATGCCACAAATACAACAACTGGAGAAGAGTTCGCTGGCTCTACGCCAGAGGAACATTTAGAGTTTTTCCATTCCTATGCCCCTGAATTAAAGATTGATTACTGTCTCGTTGATTCATCTGTGGTCCGAAATTCTGTTGCCCTTGATGAAGCGGCAGCAAAAATGGGCGGACGAGTCATTGCCGCCGATATTCGCAAGGCACCAGGTAGTGTTCATCACGATGTCACAAAATTGACTCTCCATTTGGGCCACATCATGGGTCCAAAACTGGTTGGATAACCCCATGGCAATGACAGCATCAGTTAAGGACGAACTTAGTCGCATTTCAGTGACTAAGCCATGCTGCCGCAAAGCCGAGGTTTCCTCCCTGCTCCGCTTTGCCGGCGGATTACATATAGCCGCAGGCAAAATTTTGATTGAAGTTGAATTAGATACTTCTCAAAGTGCGCGCAGATTAAGAAAAGATATCGCTGATATTTATGGTCATGGATCTGATTTAGCAGTGCTCTCATCGAGCGGCCTTAGAAAAGGTTCACGTTATGTTGTTCGTGTCATCGAAGCCGGAGATGCACTAGCTAGGCAAACAGGTTTAGTAGATGCCAATGGTCGTCCTGTTAGAGGATTACCTCCTCAAGTAGTCTCAGCGGCCATCTGTGATTCAGAGGCAGCATGGCGCGGTGCCTTTATTGCACATGGTTCACTCACTGAACCTGGACGCTCTTCTTCATTGGAAATTACATGTCCTGGCCCAGAAGCGGCGTTGGCATTAGTGGGTGCGGCGCGTCGAATGGGAATTGTTGCAAAGGCCAGAGAAGTGCGCGGTGTTGATCGTGTTGTTATTCGCGATGGTGATGCAATAGGAGTTCTACTCACACGCCTTGGCGCACATGAATCAGTACTTGCATGGGAAGAGCGCCGTATGCGCCGTGAAGTTCGCGCAACAGCTAATCGCTTAGCTAATTTTGATGATGCAAATCTACGTCGTTCTGCTCGAGCAGCAGTTGCTGCGGCAGCTCGCGTGCAGAGAGCAATGGAAATTCTTGGTCCAACAATTCCAGATCACTTAAAAGAAGCGGGCGAGCTTCGCATCAATCACGGCCAAGCTTCGCTAGAAGAGTTGGGTTCACTTGCCACACCTCCAATGACTAAAGATGCGATTGCCGGTCGAATTCGCCGCCTATTGGCGATGGCTGATAAACGAGCGGGGGAACTCGGTATTCCTGATACTGAGAGCGGACTTCCCCCTGATTTGTTGAACTAAACCTTTCCTACCCGCAAGTTAGGCCTTGAGCCACTGATAGTATTTACATCAAGACCCCAGCGTTGTGGCAGTCATACGAACCACCAACAGCTGGGCTTTTCCATTACTAGCCCCTTTAGTAGCAAGGACACGTACTGTGATTAATGTCGGAATTAATGGTTTTGGACGCATTGGACGCAACTTCTTTCGTGCATCACTAACAAACCCAAATATCAATATCGTTGGAATCAACGACCTCACACCTAATGAGACTTTGGCACATTTGCTCAAGTACGACTCAATCTTGGGTCGCTTAGGTCTTGAAGTTACGTTCACCGATGATTCCATCACTGTTGGTGGAAAGACGATCAAAGTTTTCTCAGAGCGCGATCCAGCTAACCTGCCTTGGGCTTCAGTTAAGGCTGATGTAGTTGTTGAATCAACAGGTATTTTCACAAAAGCTGCCGATGCTCAAAAGCACATCACAGCTGGTGCGAAGAAGGTAATCATTTCTGCACCTGCAACTGATGAAGACATCACCATTGTTATGGGTGTGAACCATGAAAAATATGATGGTTCAAAGCACAACATTATTTCTAACGCATCTTGTACAACTAACTGCCTTGCTCCAATGGCTAAGGTTCTCAACGACAACTGGGGCATTGTTAAGGGCTTGATGACAACTATCCATGCCTATACAAATGACCAGGTCATACTAGATTTCCCACACAAGGATCTACGCCGTGCTCGCGCAGCAGCAACTAATATGATTCCAACATCAACAGGTGCTGCAAAGGCAATCTCTTTGGTTCTACCAGAGCTCAAGGGCAAGCTAGATGGTTATGCAATGCGTGTGCCAGTTCCAACTGGTTCTGCAACAGATTTAACTGTTGAACTTGCTAAGGAAGCAACAGCTGCAGAGATTAACGCTGCAATGAAGGCTGCTTCACAAGGTGCGCTCAAGGGATATCTCACATACACAGAAGACCCAATTGTTTCTTCAGATATCGTGACTGATCCATCATCTTGTATCTTCGATTCAGGTTTAACTAAGGTAATTGGTAACCAGGTTAAGATTGTTGGTTGGTATGACAATGAATGGGGTTACTCAAACCGTCTTGTGGACTTGATTTCACACGTTGGCAAAACTCTTTAATGTCAGATCTTGCACACTTTGATGTAGCGGGAAAGCGGGTTTTTCTACGCTGTGATCTCAATGTTCCGTTAAAAGACGGTGTCATTAAAGATGATGGTCGTATTAAAGCCTCGCTTCCTACTATTCAAGCTTTGCTTGAAAAGGGTGCATCGATTGTCATTGCTGCGCATTTAGGTCGGCCAAAAGGTGAAGTAAAACCAGAGTTATCGCTGGCTCCAGTTGCTAAGCGTTTAGGGGAATTGCTAGGACAAGAGATTATTTTCCCTGGTCAAGTAGTGGGGGATGTAGTCACAGCATCAGTTCAAAGTCTAAAGCCTGGTCAAATTCTTCTTTTAGAAAACATTCGCTTTAGTTCAGCCGAGACAAGTAAAGAAGAGTCAGAGCGGGCAGAGTTTGCAAGCCAGTTAGCTAAGTTAGCCGATGCATACGTTGGTGATGGCTTTGGCGCTGTGCACCGCAAGCACGCGTCAGTCTTTGACCTCCCAAAGCTTTTGCCACATATTGCCGGCACTTTAGTTGCAGCTGAAGTCGAAGTACTAAAAAAACTCACACAAAATCCAGAGCGTCCGTACGGGGTAGTTCTAGGTGGTGCAAAGGTTTCTGACAAGTTAGCCGTCATTGAAAATTTACTAGGCAAAGTTGATGTTCTGGCAATTGGTGGGGGGATGGTCTTTACATTCCTTAAAGCGCAAGGCAAAGAGATCGGCACATCACTTGTTGAAATAGAGATGCTCGATGTTGTTAAAGGCTTAATTGAGAGTGCTAAGAAGAATGGCGTGAAACTGGTTCTTCCAACTGACATCGTTGTTGCACCCAGCTTTTCTGCCGATGCCACGCCAACCTTAGTTTCAGCCGATGCAATTCCAGCAGATCAAATGGGTCTAGATATTGGCCCTGAGTCAGCTGCAGCTTTTGCAATTGAAATCGAGAAATGCAAGACAGTATTTTGGAATGGCCCCATGGGTGTGTTCGAATTTGCTAACTTTGCTGCTGGCACAAAAACAGTTGCCGCAGCGTTAACCAAGGTTTCAGGCATTTCAGTTGTTGGTGGGGGAGACTCGGCCGCCGCGGTGCGTGCTTTGGGATTTACAGACTCAGAGTTCGGTTATATTTCAACTGGCGGCGGAGCATCGTTAGAATATTTAGAGGGCAAGGAACTTCCTGGTCTTCAAGCACTTGGCTTATAAGGAGCATTCATGCGTAAACCATTGATGGCTGGAAACTGGAAGATGAACCTCAATCACCTCGAGGCGATCGCAGTTGCCCAAAAACTGGTTTATTCACTCGATGACAAAGATTATGACGCAGTTGACGTGGCGATCATTCCTCCCTTTACAGATATCCGCTCCATTCAAACTTTAATTGATGGAGATCGTCTGCGCCTTACTTATGGTGCTCAAGATCTTTCACCAGAGGCAAGTGGAGCATTTACTGGCGATATCGCCGGCTCAATGTTGCACAAGCTCGGTTGCACATTCGTTCTTATTGGTCACTCTGAGCGCCGTGCTATTCATGGTGAATCAGATGCACTTATTAATCGCAAGATTAAGGCTGCCCTTGCTAATGAAATTATCCCAATCTTTTGCGTGGGGGAAGAGCTATTGATTCGTGAATCAGGTGCGCATGTCAGCCATGTGATTCGCCAAGTGCGCGCAGGTCTTGAAGGTTTTACTAAGCCAGAGCTAAAAAAGATTGTTATTGCATATGAACCAGTATGGGCAATTGGTACTGGCAAGGTTGCAACTCCTGAGGATGCACAAGAAGTCTGTGCTGCAATTCGTGAAGAGATTGAAAATATCGGTTCTGCCGAAATTGCTTCAAATATGAGAATCCTTTATGGGGGTTCAGTGAAACCTTCTAACATCGCAGAAATCATGAAAAAGAGCGATGTGGACGGCGCTCTTATCGGAGGAGCGAGCCTAGACCCTGAAGAACTAGCCAAGATTGTGAAGTTCCACGCGCAATCCGAGTAAGGGACAGCCAGCTTTTACAGGTATCCTTATCCTCTACGAAACAAGGAGTTCGACAACGTGAAATTAGCACTATCAATCTTGCTCGTCATTACCAGCGTTATTATGATTCTGCTCGTCCTTTTGCATAAGGGTAAGGGCAGCGGACTATCCGACCTTTTTGGCGGCGGTATCTCAACTAACTACGGTGGATCATCGGTAGTGGAGCGCAACCTAGATCGCATTACAATTGTTGCGGGTGGGCTTTGGTTTGCACTCGTTGTTGCCTTAAGTCTTGTTCTTAAGTAAATCTTTTAATTTCACATTTTAAAAAGGAGTAATACATGGCAAGTGCAATTCGTGGAAGCCGAGTCGGCGCTGGCCCAATGGGCGAGGCAGAACGCGGTGATTCGATTGCTCGCGCTTATGTTTCATATTTTTGCGCTAACGGACATGAAGTCCGCCCATCATTTGCTGTTGAAGAAACTGTAGTTATTCCAGCTGAATGGGATTGCCCAAAGTGTGGTTACCCAGCAGGCCGTGACCGTAACAATCCACCTAGCCCAGTTAAGAATGAGCCATACAAGACTCACCTTGCCTACGTTAAAGAGCGTCGCACTGATGCTGAGGGCGAGAAGATCCTAGAAGAGGCTCTACGTAAACTTCGTGGAGATGACGAAGACTAAATCTTTTCAACTGCTACAAGTAGTTGGTCTATACCCGCACTGCGATTTATTAAATTAAATCGAAGGAGCGGGTATTTTCTTGAAGCAAGGGCTTTTCCATCTCCCAATGCTTGAGCAGCAACTAAAGTCTTGAAACCAAAGCTCTGCCCTGGGATTGCAATATCTGTTGATGGTGTTCCAGTGATTTGTAGGAATGAGCCGTTTTGTTGACCACCTTTATGGAACTGACCGGTGGAGTGAAGAAAACGTGGTCCCCAACCAAAGGTAACTGGCTTACCAATTTTTTGAGAAAGTATGAATCTAATCTGTGCAATCTTTGCTTCGTCTTTGCGATCTAGATAAGCCATGATTGCTACATAACCATCTTTGTGGATACCTTGAGTAAACAGCTTTAGTGAGTTGGCAAGATCAGCGCCCTCTCCAAAAATCTCTATAGCACCATCAGTATGCGGGGCAGTAAAGACAGGAAGTACGCCGCCCCATTCTTTAAGCAATGCAGATGTCTGTTCTTTAGCTTCAGTGACATTGGGTTGATTAAATGGATCGATTTCAAGTGCAGCTCCAACAAGTGCGGTCACCCATTCCCAAATAATGAATTGAGCCGCAAGGTCAGCCTCTACAACTAAATCAGCAGAACCGGCATATGCAATGGAAAAGACATTTGCATTCGTTGCAGCTTTTTCAATTACTACAGGAAGTCGTCCCACTTGATTCTTACCTGTTGATTCGGCAACCAATTGCTCTGCCCAATCACTTAATCCTGGCATGGCAGATCCATCATCGGTGTAGGAGAGATATTGACCTGCGTGATATGCAAGAAGGTATGCGATATCAACTACCAGAGTTGAGTCTTTGAGAAATGCAGTCTTTGCATCACTAGCGTTATCCAATAAAACTGACACATCCACACCGATTAAGGCTGATGGCACCAAGCCAAAAGCACTCAGCACACTAAAGCGTCCACCAACATTTGGATCAGCATTTATGACGCTGTAACCGGCTGCCCGACTTTGTTTATCTAATGGTGAACCAGGATCAGTAACAATAACCATGTGGTTTTGTGGTGCAAGGCCCACTTGGGTAAATGCATCTTCAAAGAGTGCGCGCTGAGATGCTGTTTCAATTGTTGATCCAGATTTCGAACTGATAATCACAACGGTTTTGGCTAAATCATTATTCAACGCATGAGCAACATAATCAGGATCAGTTGAGTCAAGAATGAAAAGCTCCTTCTTAAAACTCTGTGCGATAACTTCAGGGCCAAGTGATGATCCACCCATGCCGCACAAAACAACATTGTTCTTGTCGCGATGCTTTGCACAGAGGGCATCGAGTGCAGGCAGGAGATCTCTAGAACTCTCTGGAAGATCTATCCAATTCAAGCGAACAGAGGCTTCAGCTTGTGCAGCCGCACCCCAAATCGATGAGTCTTTCTTGGCTAGACGTGAGTGAACGTCTACCAGTGTTTTATAACGTGCATCGCTGCGATCAATGTGTTTGATCGCATTTCCTGAAATCTTTATCATCCCTGTTGGGCTGCCTTCACATTAGCGAGTAATTCATCCCATGCTTGGGCAAACTTCTTCACACCATCTACTTCAAGTTCAGTTGTTACGGTATCGAGTGAGATGTTAAGAGCTGAGAGTCCTTTGAGGACTTCCACGGCCGCTCCATAGCTTGAAGTAATGGTGTTTCCTCGTACTTTGCCGTGATCAATAACGGCATCTAGAGTCGATTGAGGCATTGTGTTGACGGTATCAGGGGCAATTAACTCAACAACATATCGAGTGTCATCATAGGCAGGGTCTTTCACGCCCGTTGATGCCCAGAGTGGACGTTGCTTATGAGCACCTCTGGCAATTTGAGCTTGCCATCTAGGAGAAGAGAACTTCTCTTCAAATAGTTGATAAGCAAGATGGGCGTTAGCAATTGCCGCCTTTCCTAGTAGGGAAGTGGCAGCCTCTGATCCATCTTTTTTAAGCAGTGCGTCAATAGATGAATCGATTCGGCTAACAAAAAACGATGCAACTGAATGCACATGCCCGGGATTTGTCGCAGCTTCTATTCCAGAGATGTAAGCATCTATTACAGCCCCATAGCGCTTGACTGAGAAGATCAAAGTGACATTGACGCTAATTCCTGCGCCGATAAGTGCGGTAATGGCAGGTAAGCCTTCAAGAGTTGCAGGAATTTTAATCATTAAGTTTGGACGATCAATAATCGACCACAATTCTTTTCCTTGAGCAATTGTTGTCTGGGTGTCATGGGCAAGACGAGGGTCTACTTCGATACTTACACGACCATCGACACCTTTTGTTGAGGAATAGATATCTTTGAAGAGATCACAGGCTGCTCGTACATCATCTGTAGTCAGTTTTTTGACTACATCATCAACTGATGAGTTTTTCATGGCCGCGATATCTGCTGCATATTCATCTGCACCAGCGATTGCTGCGCCAAAGATTGAAGGATTAGTTGTAACTCCTACAACACCAGAGTGGGCGATACGAGATGGTAATGAATGTGCATCACTGCCTGAGATCTTGGCTCTAGATAGGTCATCAAGCCAAATCGAGGTTCCACCCTGTGCAACATCGGCCACAGACATTTATAGGCCCGCCTTCACCTTGGCAACGATTGCTTCGACCGAGAAACCGAACTCCTTAAACAAACGCTTGGCATCTGCTGAAGCTCCGTAGTGTTCAAGTGAAATTGCGATTCCACCATCACCAATTAACTGATGCCAACCTTGGGCAATTCCCACTTCAATACTGACCTTTAACTTTATTGAAGGTGGTAGTACTTCATCCTTATAGCTTTGGTCTTGTTCGCTAAACCATTCAAGACATGGTGCGCTCACAACACGAACTGCAATTCCTTCACTAGCCAACGCGCTCTGTACATCAATTGCTAGAGATACTTCAGAGCCAGTTGCAATCAGAATCGCTTTTGGATTAGCAGCATCTTTAAGAATGTAGGCACCCTTGGCAGTTCCAGAAGCAGGAGCGCACTGGCTGCGATCTAAAACTGGAAGGTTTTGGCGCGATAAAAGGATTCCTGCAGCGCGGCCACGAGTCAGAACCTTCTTCCAGCTCTCGGCAACTTCGTTGGCATCACCAGGGCGAATGACATCTAAACCTGGGATTGCACGCAATGCTGCGAAATGCTCAATGGGTTGGTGAGTTGGTCCATCTTCGCCCACACCGATTGAATCATGCGTCCACACAAATGTGGAAGGGATATTCATCAACGCTGCAAGGCGAACAGCGGGGCGCATGTAATCGCTAAATACTGCAAAGGTCCCACCAAATGCGCGAGTTAATCCATGGAGTGCAATTCCATTGAGAATTGATCCCATTGCATGCTCGCGAATTCCAAAGTGGATTATTCGACCATAAGGATGAGCGCCCTTCATCGCACTTGTGGCAGGCAAGAATGAACCGCCACCATCGATGCTTGTGTTGTTAGATCCAGCTAAATCGGAAGAACCACCCCAGAACTCAGGCAGATGTTTTGCAATTGCATTAATGACTTGTCCAGATGCTGCGCGAGTAGCAACTTCTTTACCTGGAGCAAAGGTAGGGATGTCTGCATCCCAACCAGCTGGCAATGCTCTAGTGCGCAAGCGTTCCAAAAGCTTTGCTTGCTCTGGATTACTTGATTGCCATGTTGCAAACTTTGCATCCCACGCTTTGCGAACTTGAGCTGAGCGATCTTTTACTAAACGGGCATGAGCTAAAACATCGACTGGCATTGCAAATTTTTCCTCTGGATTAAGACCAAGTGCAGTTTTTGTTGCAGCAACTTCCTCATCGCCAAGTGCAGAACCATGTGAGCTTGCGGTGCCTTGAGCTTTTGGTGCCGGCCAAGCTATAACTGAGTTCATTCGAATCAAAGATGGCTTAGCTGTTTCTTTTTTAGCTGCAACCATTGCAGCATCAAGGGCAGCGATATCCACGCTTCCGTTAGAAGCTGCTGCCACATCAATGACGTGCCAGCCATAGGCGCGGTATCTAGCAGATACATCTTCAGTAAATGCGTTATGTGTATCGCCTTCAATAGAAATGCGATTGTCATCATAAATAACATTTAATACGCCAAGCTCTTGAGTTCCAGCAAGAGAAGATGCTTCGGCGCTTACGCCTTCTTGTAAATCTCCATCAGAACAGATAACCCAGATGCTGTGATCAAATACAGAGCCACCAGCGGGTGCTTTCGGATCCAATAAACCACGCTCATAGCGAGCAGCCATTGCCATACCGACTGCAGTTGCAACCCCTTGTCCAAGAGGACCAGTTGTCATTTCTACGCCGGCAGTGTGACCAAATTCAGGGTGTCCTGGAGTAAGTGATCCCCACGTGCGAAATTCTTGAAGATCTTTTAATTCAAGGCCGTAACCGCTTAAGAAAAGTTGGGTATAGAGAGTCAATGATGAATGGCCGCACGAGAGTACGAAGCGATCCCGCCCTACCCACTGTGGGTCTGAAGGATCATGAACTAAATGGCGCTGAAAGAGTGTGTAAGCAACTGGAGCTAATGACATTGCTGTACCCGGGTGACCATTACCCACTTTTTGAACTGCATCTGCTGCCAGAGCACGGGCATGTGCAACTACAAGATCATCCATCTCAGACCAACCAGACATTGAACTCATAGGGCCATTTCCTTTGTTTTAAATTGAACTGATAGCCAGATTCGCCACGCTGCAATCCAAACTAAAGTCGTACCCAACACGTGCATTCCTACTAATAACTCAGGGACACCCAGGAAGTATTGAATGTAGCCGAGGGCTCCTTGAGCAAGTGAAATACCAAAAAACAGACGTATGCGGTGCTTGGTCAATGCAGGTAAGCCTTTTCTTAAATAGAAAGCAATTGTGAAAATCATCAAGATGATTACTGAGATTGAGTGCATGCGGGCAACGTCTTGAATTCTTAAATCAAGTCGTGGCACATCAGCATCTCCAGCATGGGGGCCTGATGCAGTAACAATTGTTCCTAAGATGATTACTAGGGCAGTCCACATAATATGAATCTTTGAAAAACTATTAAGTGAGCCTTGCACTCCGCTCTTAACTGCCGGTCCCTTGCGTCGTGAGTGAAGTGAAGTGGCCGCAGCAATCAAGATAGTAGAAAGCAAGAAGTGGCTAGCGACCGAAAGCGGATTGAGATTTGTTAGCACGGTGATTCCACCCAGAACACCTTGGCCAAATATTCCTAAGAATTGTCCGGCTGCAAGTATGCGTAAATCTTTTCGTCCTGATCGAAGAACTGCAATTAAAGTTGCCAGCGCGAAAATAACTAGAACAAAAGTGAGTAAGCGATTTCCAAACTCAATCCAAGAATGCAGGGTGCCCTCGGCTTGGTTCTCAACTGGAAAATATGAACCTGGCGTGCACTCGGGCCATGTGGGACAGCCAAGGCCTGAGCCTGTTAGACGAACTGCGCCTCCGGTTACGACGATGGCTGCTTGGGATACGAGTAGGGCCAGAGTCAGGGGAGTGAGTGCCCGGGCCGCGCGCTTGGATGCCATGGCTCAACCCTATGGCTACGGGGCGCCCACGCGGGCCGAGTGGCCGAAGGTGTCGAATTACGACACAATAGTGTTGTGAAAATGAGTGGCCAAACAAGCCCAGTTCCAGGTGATGATCTTCGCACCCGGGACTTAGTGGCGCGCTCCATTTTAGAAAATGGCCCATCAACGGCTGCAGTTCTTGGACAGCGTTTAGGTCTAACTCCAGCTGGTATTCGTCGCCACCTTGATCTACTTGTTGCAGATGGTGTTCTGCAGGCACGCGAACCGCACTCTGCGATTAATCGCGGCAGAGGTCGACCTTCAAAAGTATTTGTTATGAGCGATAAAGGCCGTGAACAGTTTGAACATTCCTATGATGATTTAGCCGTTGCTGCATTGAAGTTTATGTCGGCACAATCTGGTGCACACTTGGTTTCAGGTTTTGCGCAATTGCGCGCTGACGATATCGAAAGAAAAGCAACGCTTGCACTGGAGAAGAAAAGTAATAAGAGCGAAGGCCTCGCCCAATTCCTCACTGAACAAGGCTATGCCGCCAGTATTGCTAAAAAGCCAATGGGTGAAGAGCTGTGTCAACATCACTGTCCTATTGCACACGTTGCTTCAGAATTTCCTCAACTATGTGAGGCTGAGACTGAAGCACTCTCACGTATTTTAGGCACTCACGTTCAACGTCTTGCAACAATTGCACACGGTGATGGAGTGTGCACAACTTTTATACCCACAACAACAACGAAGCGAAAGGTACGCGCATGACTATCGCACATCCAGAACTCGAAGGTATCGGCAACTATGAATACGGTTGGTCAGATAAAAGTGATGCAGGCACAAACGCTAAGCGCGGCCTGAGTGAGGATGTCGTGCGCGATATCTCCGCTAAGAAATCCGAGCCACAGTGGATGCTAGACCTTCGCTTAAAAGGCCTTGCCTTATTTGAGAAGAAGCCAATGCCTAACTGGGGCTCTGACCTTTCAGGAATCTTCTTTGATACGATCAAATACTTTGTGCGCTCCACCGAAAAGAAGGCTACAACGTGGGATGACCTGCCAGATGAAATTAAGAACACATACGATCGCCTAGGTATCCCTGAAGCTGAAAAGCAACGCCTGGTTTCTGGTGTTGCGGCTCAATATGAGTCAGAGGTGGTTTATCACTCAATCCGTGAGGATTTAGAGAAGCAGGGCGTGATTTTCCTAGATACCGATAGTGCTCTCAAGCAGCACCCAGAACTATTTAAAGAGTACTTCGGAACAGTTATTCCAGTGGGGGATAACAAGTTCGCAGCTCTTAATACATCTGTGTGGTCAGGTGGTTCATTTATCTATGTTCCAAAGGGCGTTCACGTTGACATTCCTTTGCAGGCATATTTCCGTATCAATACTGAGAACATGGGTCAGTTTGAGCGCACATTGATTATTGCTGATGAGGATTCATACATTCACTATGTAGAGGGATGTACTGCGCCTATTTATAAGTCAGATTCACTTCACTCAGCGGTAGTTGAGATCATTGTGAAAAAGGGTGCGCGCGTTCGTTATACAACAATTCAGAACTGGTCGAACAACGTTTATAACTTGGTTACAAAGCGCGCGACATGTGCTGAAGGTGCAACCATGGAGTGGGTCGATGGAAACATCGGTTCAAAGGTAACAATGAAGTATCCAGCAATCTTTTTGATGGGTCCACATGCAAAGGGTGAGACCCTGTCTCTTGCCTTTGCTGGAGAAGGACAGCACCAAGATTCTGGTGCCAAGATGGTTCACGCTGCGCCATACACATCATCATCTGTAATCTCTAAATCAGTTGCGCGAAATGGTGGACGTACTTCTTATCGTGGACTTGTTCAAGTCCAAGAAGGAGCACACCACTCAAAGAGCACAGTAAAGTGCGATGCACTTCTTGTTGACACAATTTCTCGCTCTGACACATATCCCTATGTTGATATCCGCGAAGATGATGTCTCAATGGGCCATGAAGCAACTGTTTCTAAGATCTCTGATGATCAGCTCTTCTATTTGATGTCTCGTGGATTAACTGAAGATGAAGCTATGGCAATGATTGTCCGTGGATTCATCGAGCCAATTGCGCGTGAACTACCAATGGAATATGCCCTAGAGCTCAATCGCCTCATTGAACTTCAAATGGAAGGTGCAGTTGGTTAATGTCAGTTTTAGCAACTAATTACTTAGTACCAACAGGGCGTGAGGAAGCGTGGAGATTCACTCCACTTAAGCGCTTGCGTGGTTTACACGATGGCTCTGCGGCCGTCGGCGGCCGCAATTCCCTCGTAACTAAAGCTGGCTTACCAAAGGGTGCCAGCTTTACCCGTGAAGCTTTATCACCTCTTGCTGTGAGCGATGATGTAATCATTGAGCGCATCCGAGGAGAAGTTTCTGATGTTTCGCATTTAGCCATTGAGGCAAATGCAGAGATTGCCGAACCAATCTTTCTTACTCGCTCAGCAGGTGCCTTAGATTCAGCGGAACTTTCCAGAGTGCGTATCTCACTAGGTAACCATGCTGTTGCAACAGTAATCGTTGAAAATGTTGGCGATACATTGCTGGCTGAGGATCTAGAGATTGCATTAGCTCCAGGCTCATCTCTAACTTTTGTATCTTTGCAAGAGTTTGATTCAAAGAGTGTTTACACAGCTCGCCACCATGCTGTGGTTGATAAGGATGCAACATTCAAATCAATCACAGTCACTGTTGGGGGAGATGTAGTTCGTATCTTGCCAACAGTGGAGTTCACAGCACCTGGATCTTCAGCCGAACTTCTAGGTGTCTACTTTGCAACAACTGGACAGTTCTTTGAACACCGTATGCACGTAGATCATGCTGTGCCAAACGCAAAATCGCGAGTGAACTTCAAAGGCGCACTTGCTGGAAAAGATGCTCACACAGTGTGGATTGGTGATGTTTTAATCCGCGCAGTTGCTGAGGGCACTGACACCTATGAGCTCAATAGAAATCTTTTGCTGACAGATGGAGCACGCGCTGATTCTGTTCCTAATCTTGAAATCGAAACTGGTGAGATCGTTGGTGCGGGCCATGCAAGCACCACGGGCCGCTTTGATGACGAGCAGTTGTTCTATCTGATGTCACGTGGAATCACTTTAGAGAATGCCCGCCGACTTGTTGTGCGCGGTTTCTTTAATGAAATCATCACTGAAATCGGAAATGAAGAAGTACAAGAGCGCCTTATGGAGCGCATAGATGGCGAACTTGAAAGAGCTGGTGCGTAAATGGCCGACATGATGTTGGATCAATTAGAGGTCGGCAAGCCGATCAAGCTTGAAAAAGATGGCAAAACCATCTGCGTTGCCAGAGTGGGCGATGAGGTATTTGCTGTTGACGATACGTGCTCTCACTCTGAGGCATCTTTATCAGAAGGTGAAATAACAGATTTCAAAATTGAATGCTGGCTACATGGTGCTGAATTCGATTTACGTACCGGTGTGGCGTTGACCTTACCGGCAAATATAAGCCTTCAAACATATGCAGTGAAGATCGACGGAAATTCCGTCACGGTTCAGATTTAGTACACGAGTAGAAGAGAGACAATAATGAGCGTTTTAGAAATCCGCGGACTACAAGTATCAGTTAATACTGAAAATGGTAGTGTTGAAATTCTTAAGGGTGTTGACCTAACTATTAAGTCTGGTGAAACACATGCAATCATGGGTCCTAATGGATCTGGTAAATCAACTCTTGCTTACTCCATTGCAGGCCACCCTAAATACACAATCACTAGTGGCTCTGTGACTCTAGATGGCGCCGATGTTTTGGATATGACCGTTGATGAGCGCGCTAAAGCTGGTTTGTTCTTAGCAATGCAGTATCCAGTAGAAGTTCCTGGTGTTTCAGTGTCTAACTTCTTGCGTACAGCTGCAACGGCACTACGCGGTGAGGCTCCAAAGCTTCGCACATGGGTTGCAGAAGTTAAAGGAGCGATGGAAGCACTTAACATGGATCCAGCATTTGCAACACGTAACGTTAACGAAGGCTTTTCTGGTGGAGAAAAGAAGCGCCATGAAATTATGCAGCTTGAGCTACTTAAGCCAAAGATGGCCATCTTGGATGAAACAGATTCAGGGCTAGATGTTGATGCACTGCGTATTGTTTCTGAAGGTGTTAATCGTGCGAAGGCTAATAATGATCTAGGTGTTCTCCTGATCACCCACTACACGCGTATTTTGCAGTACATCAAGCCTGACTTTGTTCATGTTTTTGCTAATGGCAAAATTGTTGAAGAAGGTGGACCGGATCTAGCCGACAAGCTAGAAGCCAATGGCTACGCAGATTACGTGAGCAAGTAAGGAACTAATGAGTTTTTCCGTTGTTGAGATACGTAAAGATTTTCCAATCTTTGAACGTACTATTCGCGATGGCAAAAGGTTGGTTTATTTAGATAGCGGTGCTACATCCCAAAAACCTTGGGTGGTGATTAATGCAGAGAGTGATTTCTACTCAAAGCACAATGCCGCCGTTCATCGAGGTGCCCATCAGCTAGCTGAAGAAGCTACCGATGCCTATGAGGGTGCCCGCGAAATTGTTGCTAAGTTTATTGGTGGGCAAGAGAGTGAAATTGTTTTCACAAAAAGTGCCACTGAATCAATCAACTTAGTTGCCTATGCAATAGGTAATGCCGAGCCAGGAAACCGCTTTGCATTAACAGCATCTGATTCCATTGTGGTTACCGAAATGGAACACCACGCGAACCTGATTCCTTGGCAGCAGTTAGCTGCTCGCACTGGAGCACAGCTCAAGTGGTTTAACGTTACGCAGGATTGCCGACTCGATTTTTCAAACATTGATCAGGTTATTACCGCCAATACAAAGGTAGTTGCGGTCACACACCAATCCAATGTTTTGGGAACTATCAACCCATTGGATGCAATTGTGAAGCGCGCACATGAAGTTGGCGCAGTAGTTGTCCTAGATGCCTGTCAATCAGTTCCACATATGAGTGTGGATGTAGTTGCACTTGGTGTGGATTTCTTAGCTTTTTCAGGACACAAAGCTGTCGGCCCAACGGGTGTGGGAGTGTTGTGGGGCAAAGCTGAGCTTCTAGATGAATTACCACCTTTCCTTACCGGTGGATCAATGATTGAAAACGTCACAATGACAACTGCAACATGGGCTCCAGTTCCCCAAAAGTTTGAAGCAGGTGTTCCAAACATGGCTCAGGCCGTGGGTTTAGGTGCGGCATGTAAATATCTATCTGACTTAGGCATGGACGCAGTACGCGAGCATGAAATTGCGATTACTGGCTATGCATTAGACAAGATGTCAGCTATTGAAGGAATCAGGATTGTTGGGCCATTAGAAAATGTTTCTCGTGGTGCTGTAGTTTCTTTCACTCTTGCAGATATTCATCCCCACGATATTGGCCAGTATGTTGATAGCCAGGGAGTCGCTGTTCGCACCGGGCATCACTGTGCTTGGCCGCTAGCGCGCGCTATGAATGTGCCTGCAACTACTAGAGCATCTTTCTATCTCTACAATGATGAGCGTGATGTTGATGCCTTAGTTGAAGCATTACTTGGTGCTCAGAAATACTTTGGGAGATTTTAATGGAACTCGATTCGCTCTATCAGGAAGTGATCCTGGATCACTACAAGCACCCTCAGCACAAAGGCCTTAATCCTGTCTATACGGCGCAAGTGAGCCATGTGAACACAAGTTGCGGTGATGAAATCACTTTGAATCTTAATGTTGAAAACAATGTGATTACTTCTATTACTTGGGACGGCCAAGGCTGTTCTATCTCTCAGGCCAGCGTTTCAATGCTCAGCGACCTAGTTACCGATAAAACGTTGGAACAAGCCAATGCGATTGTTAAATCATTTTCAGAGTTAATGGCAAGCAAGGGCACAGCAGCTGGAGACCCAGAAGTCCTTGAGGATGCAGTGGTATTTGCTGGAGTTTCAAAGTTTCCAGGTCGTGTAAAGTGTGCACTGCTTGGTTGGATGGCCTTTAAAGATGCAGCGATTCAGTCACAGGGAGAGAGCAAATGACAACGAGTGTTGAAGATGTAACAGAGGCGATGAAAGATGTTGTCGACCCAGAATTGGGAATCAACGTTGTCGACCTAGGTTTAATTTATGACGTTATGGTTGATGAAGCCAACATCGCAATTTTGAATATGACGCTGACTTCAGCTGCATGTCCACTACAAGATGTTATTGAGGATCAGACCCGTTCAGCGTTAGCGGGGATGACAACGGATGTGAAGATTAACTGGGTGTGGATGCCACCTTGGGGCCCAGACAAGATTTCTGATGATGGAAGAGATCAGCTTCGCGCTCTCGGTTTTACTGTCTGAGGTATAACTCAATAAGGTAGTCACATGTCAATGCATGCGGCTTGGATGACCCACAGATCTATGACCGCAGACCCATCGGTCAAGCAGCAAAAGCTCAAGGCCGGAACGGTAAAGCGAATCTTTACTTTCGCAAAACCATATCGACTCAGCATCTGGGTCTTTCTCTTAACCGTCGTCATTGATGCTGCGCTAATTGTTGCCACACCGTTACTCTTGCGCCAGCTCATTGATGAGGGTGTTATTCCAAAAGATGGCGCATTAGTCACTCGCTTGGCCATCTATGTTGGATTACTTGCAATTGCAGATGCTGCAATGAGCATGCTCGGACGTTATTTCTCTTCTCGAATCGGTGAAGGTCTTATCTATGACCTTCGTTCCTTAGTTTTCGGGCACGTGCAAAGACAATCAATCGCTTTTTTTACTCGCACACAAACAGGTGCCCTGATTTCTAGAATTAACTCAGATGTCATGGGAGCTCAGCAGGCATTTACTGCCACATTGTCAGGCCTTGTTAGCAACGTTGTGAGCCTGGTTCTCGTAGGTGTGACCATGATGATTTTGTCCTGGCAGATCACAATCTTTTCACTTCTGCTATTACCTGTATTTCTTATTCCAACTAAATGGGTTGGTCGCAAACTTCAAGAGTTAACCCGTGATTCCTTTAATACCAATGCCGAGATGTCGAGCACAATGACTGAGCGCTTTAATGTTTCTGGCGCAATGCTTGTCGCACTCTACGGAGAGCCCGATAGAGAGCGTGAATACTTTAGATCTAGAGCGCGCAAGGTTGCCGATATAGGAATAAAGATGGCAATGCTCAACCGTCTTTTCTTTATCGCGCTCACTAGCGTTGCAGCCATCGCTACAGCTTTTGCCTATGGAATTGGTGGTCATTTAGCCATTAATGGGGGAGTAACCGTTGGAACATTGCTGGCTATTACAGCTTTGTTAGCACGACTCTATGGACCACTGACAGCGCTATCGAATGTGCGCATTGATGTAATGACATCACTGGTTTCTTTTGAGCGAGTTTTTGAAGTTCTCGATCTAGAGCCAATGGTCAAAAATCGTGAGAATGCAGTTGGTCTGAAACCAACTCATCCAAAGATTGAGTTTAAGGATGTGAGTTTTTCTTATCCAAGAGCTGAAGAGATCTCACTTGCCTCCCTTGAATCAGCTGCAAAGCCAGAAACTATTCAAAGTGGTGAAGTACTTCGCGGCCTTTCATTTACAGCAGCCCCCGGAACATTAACTGCATTAGTCGGTCCATCTGGTGCCGGCAAGACAACGATTAGTGCGCTGCTGCCACGTCTCTATGACGTTACAAAAGGTGCAATTGAAATTGATGGACATGACATTCGCGATTTAACTCTTGAATCTTTGCGTGGCGCCATTGGGGTTGTTATGCAGGATGCACACCTATTCCACGAGACTATTGCTGAGAACTTACGTTATGCAAAAAATGATGCCACAGAAGATGAAATGCGTGTTGCCTGTGAGTCAGCACAGATTTGGGATTTGATTAACTCACTACCTAACGGTTTGGACACAATGGTGGGTGAGCGCGGACATCGCTTATCCGGGGGAGAAAAGCAGAGACTTGCGATTGCCAGATTGCTGCTTAAATCACCGGCAGTGGTCATTCTTGATGAGGCTACTGCGCATTTGGATTCAGAGAATGAAGCGCTAGTTCAGGCGGCTTTACAGAGCGCACTTAAGGGTCGCACTAGCATTGTTATCGCACATCGTCTGAGCACTGTGCGAGATGCCGATCAGATTCTTGTTTTAGAAAAGGGTCAAATAGTTGAGCGCGGAAAACACGATGAACTTGTTGCTCGTGGAGGTCTATACGCCGATCTTTATAACCGTCAGGACTTAACGGGTTCGCCGAATTAATATTCGCCCGTAAATTACTAATCCGGCAAAGAAGAGCCATTGCAAGGCATATGCCATGTGCGGACCATCACTGAGTTCGGGAAGTTGGGCAGCAACTTTTGGTGTGAGTGAGCTTTCAGAGCCACTTAAGAGGTCGATGTAGTAATTTTGAGTTTGTAATTGAGATTGGGCATCTAGCTTAGAGATCAATCCATTTCCATCAGCGGGCAATGCAAAAAATAAACCACGTGGAAGTGAAGAATCTAAACGCAATCTACCTGTAATTGAAACTAGAGTTGTTGGTGGGGCAGTAATAGTTGGTGCAGTGGTAGCTGTTGCTCCAGCCTTCACCCATCCACGATCAACCCAGAATTTTTCATTGTTGGAGGTCGTAAACAAAGTGAGAACTTCAAAGCCGTAGAAACCTTCGCTATAACGGTTGCGCAGAAGAATCTGTTTTGTGGAGTCAAATACGCCTTGCGTCATAACAGTCTGCCACTCAGCGGCAAGGGGTGAATCTTTGACTGATTCCAAAGCAACCGGAGCAAGTGCAATGTGTTTTACAATGATTGCATTTCGAGCATGCCTATCGACACCACGGTGATACTGCCATTGGGCAGCTATGAGACAGAGAACAATTAGGGCGAGGGCTATTAGTGACTTGAATATTGCATATGGTTCGCGAACTTTTGCCATGACTAATCGAGTGATAAAGGTTTCTCTTCGATTATCTGATTATTGCGAGTAATGGTTTCACGTCCGGCATTTGCAATCACAACGGCAAAATATGGAAGACCAACGGCTCCGGCCAAAGCGAACCAACGGTAAGGACTAGGCAAGATAACTGTTAAGACGAAACAAGCCGTGCGAACCATCATGGAAATGAAATACCTTTTTTGGCGAGCAGATTGATCTTGGGTAAGGGCTAAGGGAGCAGTAGTAATCTCGAAAACTTTCTTTTTCTTAGCCATGTATTAAGAGTAGTGCTAGGCGCACCCAAGCGCTTCTTTTGAATACCTAGCGGTAACCAGTAAGTTTTGGCTATGAGTTCAGTGGCCTTGGTAACAGGTGGAAATCGCGGTATCGGTTTGGCAGTGGCGCACTCACTTGCTGCGGCTGGCCACGATGTTGTTGTTACATATCGCAGCGGCACAGCACCTGTTGGTTTCAAGTCCGTCATCATGGATGTGACCAGTACTGAGAGCGTCGATAAAGCTTTCGATGAGATTGAAGCCCAGTGGGGAATCCCAGAGATCATTGTTGCTAACGCAGGAATTACTAAAGATGGCCTTGTCATGCGGATGAGCGATGAGGATTTTGAATCTGTTATCGATGCCAACCTGACTGGTGCATTTCGTGTGGCACGTCGTGCGACTAAAGGTCTTTTGAAATTGAAAAAGGGTCGCTTGATTTTTGTTGGCTCGGTCGTTGGTGCATTGGGCTCTGCCGGACAGGTGAACTATTCATCTTCTAAATCTGGCCTTGTTGGAATGGCACGATCTTTTGCACGAGAAATTGGCAGCCGCGGCATCACCGCAAATGTTGTTGCACCAGGTTTTGTTGAAACCGATATGACATCGACTTTGGATGAAAAGCGCAGAAATGAAATAGCTGGATCAATTCCACTAGGCCGTTTTTGTTCTGCGCAGGAGATTGCTGACGTTGTCACCTTTATCGCTTCACCACAAGCCAGCTATATCTCTGGAGCTTTGATTCCAGTTGATGGCGGATTAGGAATGGGTCACTGATATGGGTTTACTCGATGGCAAGAAGATTCTCGTAACGGGAGTACTGACAGATAGTTCAATCGCATTTCACATTGCGCGCCTTGCACAAGAGCAGGGTGGGCAAGTGGTTCTCTCTTCCTATGGACGAGTGCTTTCTTTAACAACACGCATTGCAGGACGCTTGCCACAACCGGCACCCATCATTGAACTCGATGTTACAAACGAGGCTGATCTTGCAGCTCTTGAATCACGAGTGCGTGCGCATTTTCCAGAAGGCCTAGATGGAGTCGTTCATTCAATTGGATTTGCTCCTGAGGCAGCACTTGGCGGGAATTTCCTAAATACATCTTGGGAAGATGTCTCAACTGCCATGCATGTTTCTGCTTATTCTTTGAAGTCTTTGACAATGGCTGCTAAGCCACTCTTTACTGACGGCGGATCAGTTGTGGGCCTTGATTTCGATGCAACCGTTGCCTGGCCTAAATATGACTGGATGGGTGTTGCTAAAGCTGCACTGGAATCAACATCGCGTTATTTAGCCCGTGATTTGGGTGCTGAAAATATTCGCATTAATTTAGTAGCAGCAGGACCAATTCGAACTATGGCTGCTAAATCTATTCCTGGCTTTGATGAGTTTGAAAAAGTATGGAATGAACGAGCTCCAATGGAGTGGGATGTGAATGATCCGGTCCCTGCAGCTCAGGCTGTTGTTGCACTACTTTCAGATTGGTTTCCAAAGACCACTGCCGAGATCATCCATGTTGATGGTGGCCTCCATGCGATGGGTGCTTAAGCCTGTAATAGGGGCCAATTTCACCTTTTAGCCCACAGCAGGTAATCTTTGCCCCAGACCAGTGGCCTAATAATCACTGCAAGAGGAGTTACCGCTCCCACCTTCTTCGCCACTAGTGCGAGCTGGTTTGTCGGATAAGAGATTTTCTTCTCTTTTTCCTTGCGGTTTTCTCATGCAGCGCTGTTAGACCAAAGCGTTAAACGAAGCCGAAGGAGCACAAATCACAACTGACCCGCGCATTAATGATCGTATTCGCACACCCGAAATTCGTCTTATCGGTTACACCGGTGAGCAAGTTGGGGTTGTAGATATCGATACAGCGTTAAAGATGGCAGATGAAGTCGGTCTCGACTTAGTTGAGATCGCACCAGAAGCCAATCCACCCGTTTGCAAGATCATGGACTTCGGAAAATATAAGTACGAAGTTGCACAGAAGGCACGGGAAGCGCGACAGAACCAGACCCACATTGTGGTGAAGGA